>OKPL01000130.1_pt1 | contig 29147 bp, 24 predicted proteins | sample 1612301 | NCBI WGS metagenome assembly OKPL01 (sample SAMN04436790, study PRJEB24849) | human gut metagenome | biome: human gut; feature: NICU; material: stool | host: Homo sapiens | place: USA: Saint Louis, MO | collected 2011-04-21
GAATTTAGTGGCTATATTGATGCGGTGGGATCCGGTGTTGATGATTTACACCCCGGCGATGCGGTTGCCTGTGTGCCGTTATTACCCTGTTTTACTTGTCCAGAGTGTCTGAAAGGGTTTTATTCCCAGTGCGCAAAATATGATTTTATTGGCTCACGGCGTGATGGTGGATTTGCCGAATATATTGTCGTTAAGCGAAACAATGTCTTTGCACTACCTGCGGATATGCCTATTGAGGATGGCGCTTTTATTGAACCGATTACCGTTGGCCTGCATGCGTTCCATTTAGCGCAAGGATGTGAGAATAAAAACGTTATTATTATTGGTGCCGGAACCATTGGCCTGCTGGCAATTCAGTGCGCTGTCGCGTTGGGAGCAAAGAGTGTGACGGCTATCGACATTAGCTCAGAAAAACTGGCACTGGCAAAATCTTTCGGTGCGATGCAAACATTTAACAGCCGTGAAATGAGCGCGCCGCAAATACAGGGCGTTTTACGCGATCTGCGCTTTAATCAGCTTATCCTCGAGACGGCTGGCGTCCCGCAAACCGTCGAACTGGCGGTAGAGATTGCCGGTCCTCATGCCCAACTGGCGCTGGTGGGCACGTTGCATCAGGAGCTGCATTTAACATCTGCAACGTTTGGCAAAATATTGCGTAAAGAGCTGACGGTTATCGGCAGTTGGATGAACTACTCCAGCCCTTGGCCGGGGCAGGAGTGGGAAACGGCGAGCCGGTTGCTGACAGAACGTAAGTTAAGCCTGGAGCCATTAATCGCTCACCGTGGAAGCTTTGAAAGCTTCGCCCAGGCGGTGCGTGACATCGCTCGTAATGCCATGCCGGGCAAAGTGTTGCTCATTCCCTGAAACCGCGGGCCAGCGTGATGCAGGCCCGGTATTGTGCAAAACAGATCATTCACCAATGGTCCCCCTTCGTTTACACTAGCCACAATTGAATATGGGTAAATGACGATGAATTCATTCGAGCGAAGGAATAAGATCATCCAATTAGTGAATGAACAGGGAACCGTGCTTGTTCAGGATCTGGCGGGAGTATTTGCTGCCTCGGAAGCGACAATCCGTGCCGATTTGCGCTTTCTCGAACAAAAAGGCGTGGTTACGCGCTTTCATGGCGGTGCGGCGAAAATAATGTCCGGTAATAGCGAAACCGAGACCCAGGAAGTCGGGTTTAAAGAGCGATTTCAGCTCGCCAGCGCGCCGAAAAACAGAATAGCGCAGGCGGCAGTCAAAATGATCCACGAAGGGATGACCGTTATTCTCGACAGCGGAAGTACGACAATGCTTATCGCCGAAGGATTAATGACCGCCAAAAATATCACGGTGATTACCAACAGTCTCCCGGCTGCGTTTGCCCTTTCCGAAAATAAAGACATTACTCTGGTCGTCTGCGGTGGCACGGTCCGCCATAAAACGCGATCTATGCATGGATCTATTGCTGAACGTTCTCTGCAGGATATTAATGCCGATTTAATGTTTGTGGGTGCTGATGGTATTGATGCGGTTAATGGTATTACGACCTTTAATGAAGGTTATTCTGTTAGCGGTGCGATGGTCACCGCTGCTAATAAAGTGATTGCCGTTCTCGATTCATCGAAATTTAACCGTCGCGGTTTTAATCAGGTACTGCCAATCGAAAAAATTGACATTATTATTACCGATGATGCTGTGTCTGAGGTGGATAAACTGGCATTGCAGAAGACACGGGTAAAATTAATTACGGTGTAGTTTATTCTCAATTTTGTGGGCAATAAAACCGGGAACTTCAAGGAGCCCCGGTTTTTTATTTACTCCCGACAGTTTTTTGCCAGCGCCTGTAATTGCTGATAAGCCTCATACCGCTGCTTATGCAGCGTCTGGTAATTTTGTTGTGGATAATATTGCGTATCCACATGGGTAAATTGCTGCATGGCATCACTCACCGAAGGTGAAACTTTTCCGGCAACAGCTCCCAGAATTGCCGAGCCTAATAATACCGGTTCGCTACACTTCGTGGTAATGACCGGCAGACCATACTGCCAGAATTTGCCGCACCAGTGGGTGCTGACCGGCACCGCCGCAAATGACGATATTTTTATTGACTACGCCCAGAGCGGATTGCGCATCAGAATTTGTCGCAGACCATAGACGATGCCACATAACCCGGCAACATACAGAACGAGTAAATTATCCTGATCGCACTCCATACCCAGCCCGCAAATCACAGCTCTGGCATGAGGATCGGCGAAGGGGGCGCGATTACCGAGAAATTCCGGCACCACATGTAAACCTTTTGCCAGCGCCACGGCATCGGACGGTTGCGCCGTTTTTGCCAGGATTTGGTCGGCAAGCCATACCAGTAATGGTTGTCCGGCCTGCTGAGCTTGTTTATTTGCTTCATCAAACGCAGGATGGAACGACAGTAACTGATCGATAGCCGCACCGGCAGCACTTTGTCCGCCTTCGATTAATCATAACCCAGGAACCATAACGTTATAGTACTGTCCCCAGATGCCGGGAACAAAAAGCGGATCGGTAACGGAGGCCATTGCCACAGGGCGTTCCTGGCGATGCAATATGCTGACCGATACGTGCAAATTCTTCATCAGCTAACTCTGTCAGGCCAATGGTGTGGAAGTAGTCCGGATCACAGCGATTTTCATGAGCCAGCCACGTCCATTTGCAGGTCACGGTACAGGCCGAACGAGCCAGGGCCCCCGTGGCGCGCCAGGTCAGAAAATCAGCCAGATCGAAGAAATATCCAGCACGATCGAAGACTTCAGGCATATTTTCTTTAAGCCACAGGAGCTTCGGTGTTTCCATTTCCGGTGAAATGATCCCGCCGACGTATTTCAGCACCGGGTGATGTGTGGCATTGATTCGCTTTGCCTGGTTGGTAGCACGATGATCCATCCAGACAATGATGTTTTGCTGCGCTTCACCTTCCGGGCTGACCGGCAACGGTTCACCATTTTTATCCAGCACCACCAGAGAGCAGGTAGCATCAAAGCCAATACCCGCGACACTCTGTGCAGAGACATCCGCTTTTGACAATGCCTCCCGAATGCTTGAACAAAGGACCTGCCAGATTTGCTGACTGGACTGTTCGACGCGGCTACCGCTGCGTCGGGTGGTCGTGATTTTGTGTGCCGCGTGAGCAAGTAATGTGCCCTGGAGATCCAAAGCCCCAGCCCGGACGCTGCCTGAACCCACATCGACACCGATGACAGTTTTGGTTGCAGTCATAGTAATGCCCTTACAGATCAACGCTGTTTGGCAGGATCACCAGATCGCGCACGGTGACATTTTTTGAACGGGTGACCATGAACAGCACCGACTCCGCTACTTCGATCGGCTGCATCAGGCTGCCGTTTGCCAGAGCCTCATCCATTTTGGCTTTCGGCCAGTCGTCGTGCAGAGCGGTAACCACCGGACCCGGCAACACCGCGCCAACGCGGATGCCATATTGTGAAACCTGGCGGCGAGTTGTGTGGACGAAGGCCTGAACCGCAAATTTTGACACGGTGTAGATAGGTTCCCAGATAACTGGCACGACACCGTCGATTATTTCTGATAACTACACGGGCGCGAAATTATTGACCGAACGCATTTTCGCTAATAGCCAGAAACGTTACAGCAAATCAGGCGCGCTGGTGTTTGTCGGCGGGCGTATCAGTGATAACAATACCGCTGAGCGTTTACGCGGTTTTGTCGATGCTCATCAGGCGATTGGGTTAACTGTTCCGGATAATCATAAACTGGTTACCGGCTACTCTTCCGCACGAGTGGAAGGATTATTGAAAGACGTTTTTCACTCCTCAGCGATGCCGCTTCACGGGCTGTTTGTCAACTCAACCATTTCTCTTGAAGGCGTTGTGCGCTGGCTGGCGCAAACGGGACAGACGGGGGCCAATCAACCGCCGATGGGCTGTTTTGACTGGGATCCGTTTGTTTCTCTGCTGGGGCATGATATCGACATGGTGCGTCAGGATGTGCCCAGCCATGCTGGAGAAGGTGTCTGAGATTATAGATTCCGGTGACACCACGGTGCGGCGCATTGAGATCTCACCGGAATTGCTCCCCAGTCTGAATGTGGTTGCTTGACTTAGCGAGTCAATAACCAACGAGCGGTGTGTTCATCGGTCACCAGGCCGTTGATCCATCCGCCTTTTAACGCCGCGAGAATAGCCGGGCGTTTATCTTCACCGCAGGCGGCGGCAATTCGCGGACACTGACTTTCGCGGATATCGTAGCTGGTGATCATCCGGTTAATATGGCTTTCCACCACATTGCCGTCGGCGTCGATAAAGCGCCCAAGAATTTCCCCGACACCACCGAGCATCGTTAACTCTTCCAGTTGCTGTTCATTGATAAAGCCATCTTTGAAGATCGGGCTTTGCCGACCTAATGCACCGATGCCGACGAATATAACATTGGAATTACAGGCGACAGCAGAGACATTGCGGAACAGTCGGTTGGTTGACCACATTTGATGTTCTTCCCGTGACTGGGCATAGCGCGGGGCAGGCCATTGATAATATTTGCCCTGAATTTTTCTCGCCAGCAGTAGTGGAACATCGTCGTAATAGTTACATTGTCCATGTTCGTTCATGGCGCTGATCAGTGCAACGCAACGGGTATTTTGGCTATCAAAATCAATCCGTCTGATGGTTTTCTTTAAGGTTAAGCCAGAACCGATACCGACAATAGTCGGTTTATCACCCTGTAAATAACGCGCCATCAGTTGATAACAACCAAATGTCACGCTATCGAGGGTACGTTCAACACTGTATACCGGCACAATATTACAGTCGGTTAAATGGTACTTTTCCTTTAAAAGTTGCGCGTAATCGAGACAATTCGCCACCGGATGATGTAATCCAATTGACACAATCCCTTCATCTTTAGCAGCTGCAATTAGCCGCTGGACAACCGGACGAGACGTCCCTAACTGGCTGGCGATTTCGCTCTGGTTAAGTCCGGCGATGTAATACATCCACGCCGCCCGTACTTTTTGATCGAGCCTGATGTCATCTTCTTTGTTCACGTTTCCCTACCTCAAGATTGTGTGCGGAATGGAAAAATTCCACAACAGATAGCGTCATTTTGGCGACAGCTCTGCCATGAGGCAAGTTTTTACCTGGTTTTTGGTCATTTGTAATTTTATAGATCATTTGCCCTTTTGTGATCTGTAGCTCTTATTCGAATCAAATGTTCACTTACAGTGCAGCCATAACGTCAATGGAGAATAGACAATGAAAGAAAAATACACATGGCTGCATATTGGTTTAGGTTCTTTCCACCGCGCACACCAGGCGTGGTATCTGCATCGCCTGCTGGTGGGGGGGGATGCGCGCTGGAGTATTGCAGCGGGCAATATTCGTAACGATGCCGAACATGTTGTGCAGGCGTTGATGACGCAAAAAGGCCGTTATGTGCTGGAAACGGTTAGCCCGGAAGGGGAGAGCGTATATGAAGAAATCACCTCAATTCAGAAATTGTTGCCCTGGCAGGTCGATTTACAACCGCTGATTGCCGAAGGTGCTGACCCGAAAACCAAAGTGATTGCCTTTACGGTGACCGAAGGTGGCTACTACCTGAACACCAGCCATAAGCTGGAAGTTACAAACCCTGATTTAGCTGCTGACCTCAAGGGCGAATGCAAAACCATTTATGGTGTTATTACCCGCATTCTTGAAGCACGTATGGCAAATAACGCCGGACCGTTGACTCTTCTGAACTGCGATAACGTGCGGCATAACGGCGAGCGTTTCCATGATGGCCTGGTGGAGTTCTTACAACTTACGGGTAAACAGACCGTTATCGACTGGTTAAGCGCCAATGCGACCTGCCCGAATACTATGGTGGATCGTATTACGCCCCGTCCGTCGACAGAACTTCCGGAACGTATCAAAGCGCAAACCGGTATGAGTGACAAAGCCCCGGTCATGGGCGAAACCTTTATCCAGTGGGTAGTGGAAGATAATTTCCGCGATGTGCGCCCGGCACTGGAGAATGTCGGCGTGGAGCTGGTGGATTCGGTTATTCCTTATGAAGAAGCGAAAATTCGTATTCTTAACTCTTCTCATAGCTGTATCGCCTGGGCAGGTACGCTGGTTGGTCAGAAATATATCCACGAAAGTACGCTGACTGATTTTATTTATCAGATTGCCGATCGCTACGTAACGGAAGATGTTATTCCTTGTCTGGGTGACAATGGCATTGATCTTGAAACTTACCGTGATGTGGTGCTCAGGCGTTTTACCAACCCGCATATTCAGGACACTAACCAGCGCGTTGCCGCCGATGGCTTCTCTAAAATTCCGGCGATGATTGCACCAACTTTGCGTGAATGTTACCAGCGCGGCGTCCGTCCAAATGCTACCGCTATGTTACCGGCATTGTTCTATGTGTTTATGCAGCAGTGGCATCTCGGCAAACTGCCGTATGAATACCAGGACGGTATTCTTGATGCGCCAGCGGTACATGCGATGTTCGAATCCGCAGACCCGATTGCCGTTTATGCCAGCGACAAGGCACTGTTCGGCGATTTAACCGACTGTGCCGATTTTGCCGCGCTGCTGCGCGAAAAAATTGCTGACGTCTACGCGCTGATTAATTAACCAGGAGGCGGTTATGTATCTGGGTATCGATCTGGGAACATCGGAAGTTAAGGCGCTGGTCATTGATGAAAACAATGAAATAGTCGCCACACATAGCGCGCCGCTGACTATTCAGCGGCCCCATCCACACTGGTCAGAACAATCGCCGCAGGCCTGGTGGGAGGCGACGGAATACCTGATGTCAACGCTACGGGAAAAATGCGGTCAGCACTGGCAAGCGATTAAAGCGATTGGCCTTTCTGGTCAGATGCACGGCGCAGTGCTGCTGGATGAGGCCGGGAAGGTGATTCGTCCGGCGATTTTATGGAACGATACCCGCAGTGCTCTTGAGTGTACGGAACTGGAAGAGATTGCACCAGAGCTGCATCAAGTGGCTGGCAACCTGGCGATGCCCGGATTTACCGCGCCGAAACTGTTGTGGGTACGGAACCATGAACCGCAGCATTTTGCACGTATTGCGACGGTGTTACTGCCGAAAGACTATTTGCGCTTCAAAATGACTGGCAAAAAAGTCTCCGATATGTCGGATTCGGCGGGCACGTTGTGGCTCGACGTGGAAAAACGTGACTGGTCAGACTCGCTATTGCAAAAGTGCGGCCTGACGCGGGCAAATATGCCGGAACTGGTGGAAGGTTGTGATGTCTCTGCCACGCTCGAACCGTGTGTAGCCGAACGCTGGGGGCTGACGCCTTCGGTGATGGTGGCTGGTGGCGGAGGGGATAACGCGGTTAGCGCCATCGGTGTGGGCGCAGTATCTCCCGGCGATGCGTTTATTTCTCTGGGGACATCGGGCGTTCTGTTTGTGGTGACTGATGCTTATCGTCCGGCCCCGCAATCAGCCGTCCACGCATTTTGCCATGTGCTGCCGAATTTATGGCATCAGATGAGCGTCATGCTTAGCGCCGCAAGTTGCTTGCAATGGTTTTGCCGTCTGGTGGGCGTTACCGAAACAGAATTACTCGAAGAGATAGCCCAGCTTTCGCCAGCAGAAAAAGCCAGTGCCCCGATGTTTCTGCCATATCTTTCCGGAGAACGGACTCCCCATAACGACCCGGATGCCAGAGGGATGTTCTGGGGACTGACCCATTCCAGCCAGCGAGCACTGATGGGCTATGCCGTACTGGAAGGTGTGAGTTTTGGTATTGCTGACGGGCTGCGTGTTCTGCAAGAGAGTGGAACGGCTATTGAACAATGTTCGCTGGTGGGGGGAGGGGCGAGAAGTCCGTTCTGGGCGCAACTGCTGGCGGATATTCTCAACATGCCGGTTGTAACGCATAAAGGTGGGGAAACCGGTGGTGCGCTTGGCGCGGCGCGTCTGGCTTGTCTAGCCGCAGGTAAACCGCTGACGGCGGTCTGCGAAAAACCGGAAATCTACCAAACCTGGCACAGCGATGCTGAACGCCATCAGGCTTTGATGCAACGTTATCAACAGTTTAACGCGCTATACAACAACGATCTTAACTATCGCAACCAATAACAACTGTCATTAATGCTCTCCGGTGGTGACACCGGAGCGGCGTTTTGTACCCTACAAACGAGGTCACTATGTCGTTAACCAATAAACAATGGCTGGGATTACCTTTAAATCTGGTCTGGGGATATATAGCGATTGCTATCTTTATGACCGGCGATGGTTTTGAACTGGCATTCCTATCGCACTATATTAAGGCGCTGGGCTTTACGCCTGCGGAAGCTTCATTTGCTTTCACGCTGTATGGTCTGGCGGCGGCACTCTCTGCATGGGTATCCGGCGTGGTGGCGGAAATTATTACGCCGCAAAAGACCATGTTCATCGGTTTTGTACTGTGGTGTATTTTCCATGTGCTGTTTCTGGTCTTCGGTCTGGGGCAGGCGAACTATGCATTAATTCTGCTGTTCTACGGCATTCGTGGTCTGGCATATCCTCTCTTCCTTTACGCCTTTATCGTTGCCGTTGTGCATAACGTGCGCAGCGACAGTACCAGTGCCGCGCTGGGCTGGTTCTGGGCGGTTTACTCCATTGGTATTGGCGTTTTCGGTAGTTACATTCCCAGCTTTACCATTCCGGTTATCGGCGAAATGGGCACCCTGTGGCTGGCGCTGGGATTTTGCGTAACTGGCGGCATTCTTGCGTTGGTTTCGATGCGTAAAGTTCAGACTCCGCATCATATGCAAAATCTGACGACCAAAGAGAAGTTCAGCGAGCTCGGCCGTGCTGTCACCTTACTCTACACCAACCGCAACATTTTGCTCTCCAGTATTGTGCGAATTATCAATACATTGTCACTGTTTGGCTTTGCGGTGATTATGCCGATGATGTTTGTCGATGAACTGGGCTTTACTACGTCCGAGTGGCTACAGGTGTGGGCGGTCTTCTTCTTCACGACGATTTTTACCAACATTTTCTGGGGCGTACTGGCAGAGAAGATTGGCTGGATGAAAGTTGTTCGCTGGTTCGGCTGTGTGGGAATGGCACTTTCCAGTCTGGCTTTCTACTACATGCCGCAATACTTCGGGCATAACTATTGGATGGCAATGGTGCCCGCCGTTGCGCTGGGGATCTTTGTTGCAGCGTTCGTGCCGATGGCGGCGGTTTTCCCGGCGCTGGAGCCAAAACACAAAGGCGCGGCGATTTCGGTTTATAACCTCTCTGCCGGTCTGTCTAACTTTCTTGCCCCTGCGATAGCCGTGGTGCTGTTACCTTATTTCAGTACAATTGGTGTGGTTATAGCTTATACAACCCTGTACATTATCGCGTTTATTATTTGCCCGTTTATTCGGGTTGAACAACCAGGATTCTCAACCCAGAAATTAAGAGCAGGTGAAGCCGCGACGGTTTCCTGATGGAGGCAAGCCTGGTGTAATGCCAGGCTTTAATGTGAGGAACGATGTTTAATTGCAAAGCAGTTATTTTTGATATGGACGGCGTCATTATTGATTCGGAAGGATTATGGCGTCAGGCGCAACAAGGAGCGCTGGTACGATGGGGTGCCAGCGTTAGCGATGAAGAGTGTATCCAACTGACGAAAGGGAAAAGGCTTGATGAGATAGCCCGAACCTGGTGCGAATACTGTCATCTGTCTATTACGCCCACGGAACTGGAAGCGGAGATCCGTCGCCTGATAACCACGTTAATTGCTGAAAAAGGCGAGGCCATGCCGGGGGTAAAGAATGTGCTCACTTTTTTATGCCAGTCAGGATACCAACTGGCACTGGCGACCTCTTCATCTTATCAGGTGATTGATGCGGTGCTGACAAAACTCAAAATTGAACACTGTTTTTCGGTGATTTGCAGTGCTGACGACGAAAGCCACGGCAAACCACATCCGGCAGTTTACCTCTCCGCACTACGAAAATTACGCCTGCCCGCCGCAGATTGTCTGGTTATAGAAGACAGTCTGAGTGGTTTTAAAGCTGCACAGGCAGCGGGAATTAAAACGATTGTTGTCGCCGAGGATTTTCAACAGCCGTGCTTTAACTCTGCGGTAGTCGGGTATGCATCACTTGAAGAGTTAATGGCAACGGGGTGACTGCATGAAAAAATTGTAAGCGCAGAAGAATCCAGGGATGATGCCGGCCTGCGGATCCTGCTTCTGCGTTTGTTTTGTACTTACCTTAACAATGGACAATCTGGTGGTAATCGACAACGCAACGCCGCCGGAAGTATTTCAATATGGAAGTTTTGCCCACTCAACGGTTCGCCATCAAGATTAAAAGTGATTTCGTGTGGGGCTTGTATATCAAACCACGACGAAGCTCCTTCGATAATATTCGGGTTATCTTCGTCAGATTTTAAGGTTGATACGAGAGTCGGAATAATTTCATCGCCGGTAAAAATGCGCAGTTGCAGCAAGCCATCGTTAATTAATGCGTTCGGGCACAATTGTTGACCGCCACCGGCCTGACGCCCGTTACCAATACCAATGACCAGGGCGTCACCTTGCCAGTGAAAGTTTTCACCGCGGATTTCACAACGGTCCGGTTGCAGAGTGTCCATGCGCATTAAGCCATGAATGATGTAAGAGACGCCACCCAGCGCGGCTTTTAATTTTTCCGGCGTTTCTGTGGTAATACGCGTCCCAAACCCGCCTGTCGCCATATTAATAAAACAGGTTTGTTTGTTGACCTGCGCCATATCTATCGCAATGGCGTTACCGGCAATTGCCAGTTTCAGCGCCTTATCCAGTGCCTCAGGAATCCCTACACTAGTGGCAAAATCATTGGCAGTTCCTAATGGTAAAATTCCCAGCGCGGGTATTTCATCCCCCTCACATTGAATCAATGCCGTAGAAACTTCATTAATGGTGCCATCGCCACCACCGGCAATCACTGTTGCGACACCTAACTTCCGGGCCTCCTCTACAAATCGTACGGCATCACCTTTCTCCCAGGTAACCCGCACATGGATCGTCATTCCTTCCTCACGCAACAGCATAATTGCTTCGCGCAAGGGTAGATTGTCAGTACTTTTGCCATTAAGAATCAGTAAGCTGGCGGGAAATTCTGCCATGATCGTATGTGCCTTTATGATTGGTCTGTAGATAGTGTAGAGCAGAAAAGAAAAGGTGGAGTCAGAACAGGATGAAAGTCGGAGGATAAAAAGTCAGTTCAGGTATGGGGATTCAGTGCTTACCACCAGGAGCTTACAATGGGGACAGCGAATATTAATGGTAGCCACTGATAAATTTTAAAAAAGAGAATATGTCTAATATTCAACTAAACAGTGGCATCTTCAATATACTATTCAAAATATATTAAAGTCTCCCATGGGGTTACCCGGAAGGGTCTCCATGTCTGTAATTCCTACTTATGTAGGAAATGTTGTACAAAACATTTATTATAATCTTATTCAAATATAATAATCATGCCATTATTATATTTAAACACTAGAGAATGTCGTTGGTAATTAATGGGGGAAGGTAAGGTGAAAAAGATAGCTGCTATATCATTAATTAGTGTTTTTCTTATGTCTGGTTGTGCTGTGCATAATGATGAGACAAGTATCGGTAAATTTGGCCTTGCATATAAAAGTAATATTCAGCGTAAACTCGATAACCAATACTACACCGAAGCCGAAGCTTCTTTAGCCAGGGGTAGAATATCTGGTGCAGAAAATATAGTAAAAAATGATGCAACTCATTTCTGTGTTACTCAGGGCAAAAAAATGCAGATAGTTGACCTGAAGACAGAAGGTGCAGGATTACATGGCGTCGCTCGTCTGACATTCAAATGTGGAGAGTGAGAATAGATTCAAGACTACCATGCACATATTTATTTTATCTGTGATGGGATATTCTTCAACACCATTATTGAATGTGAGTAATAATGACAAACAGATAGATGAAACTAAAGCAGAATTTTTATTTTATGCAGCCATCAGAAAATGATGTCAAAAATATTCCAATGCTTTAGGTTCATTTTTTGGTAAGCGTCAAACATGCGCGTTCTGGCTGTGCGTAACCGGAACCTGTGCGAGCACGATGTCGATAAGTGAAAGGCATCGTGCTATGAAGGAGGATTCTATCGATGTGGTCAATGGAAGACGGTGACAAGGGATAGGGCTTATGCATAAAAAATAAGCCCGTGTAAGGGAGATTACACAGGCTAAGGAGGTGGTTCCTGGTACAGCTAGCATTTTATGGGTTATGTTTTTCAGCGAAACGGATGATAACCTTAATAAATGCAGCTGTATGTGATCGGTTTCTAAGAATTTTTCATCCGGGAAAAATAATCGAAATTAATCACTTACCGTGGGGGTTACGCGTGGTTTCCCCGGAGAAATTACGCATCAGCAGCGCGTAATTTAGCTCAAGATCCTGCGGCACCGGGAGCCACACAGTATAACCATCGCCTGGTGCGACCGGCATAGCTTCACCTTTGGCGTTTTCCATATGCTCAAGGGTAAAGTTAATGTTGCCTTGCGGCGTCATCAGCTCAAGGCTGTCGCCAACGGAGAATTTATTTTTCACCGCTACCGCCGCGAGCTCCCCCTTGCGCTCACCGGTAAACTCACCAACAAACTGCTGACGGTCAGAAACCGAATAACCGTATTCGTAGTTCTGATAATCGTCGTGGGTATGACGACGCAGGAAACCTTCGGTATAGCCACGATGCGCCAGACCTTCCAGCGTCTCCAGCAGGCTGGTATCGAACGGTTTGCCCGCAGCGGCGTCATCGATAGCTTTACGGTAAACCTGCGCGGTGCGTGCGCAATAGTAGAAAGATTTGGTACGGCCTTCGATTTTCAGCGAATGCACGCCCATTTTGGTCAGGCGTTCAACATGGGCGATGGCGCGCAGATCTTTCGAGTTCATGATGTAAGTGCCGTGCTCATCTTCAAACGCGGTCATATACTCGCCCGGACGCTGGGCTTCTTCGATCATAAACACTTTGTCGGTTGGCGCGCCGATACCCAGCGTCGGCTCAACATTTTGCACCGGAATCGGCTCGTACTTGTGTACGATGTTGCCGACGTCATCTTCTTTCCCTTCCTGGACGTTATACTCCCAGCGGCAGGCGTTGGTGCAGGTGCCCTGGTTCGGGTCACGCTTGTTGATATAGCCAGAGAGCAGGCAGCGGCCGGAGTAGGCCATGCACAGCGCGCCGTGAACGAAGATTTCGATCTCCATATCCGGCACCTGATTGCGGATCTCTTCAATCTCTTCCAGTGACAGTTCGCGAGAGAGGATCACGCGGGTCAGACCCATTTGCTGCCAGAATTTCACCGTCGCCCAGTTTACGGCGTTAGCCTGTACCGAGAGGTGGATTGGCATTTCCGGGAAGTGCTCACGCACCAGCATAATCAGCCCTGGATCGGACATAATCAGCGCATCCGGCCCCATTTCCACCACCGGTTTCAGGTCACGGATAAAGGTTTTCAGCTTGGCGTTGTGCGGTGCAATGTTGACCACGACATAAAACTTTTTCCCCAGCGCGTGGGCTTCATTGATGCCGAGCTGAAGATTCTCGTGGTTGAATTCGTTGTTGCGCACACGCAGGGAGTAACGCGGCTGGCCCGCATAAACAGCATCTGCGCCATAAGCGAAAGCGTAACGCATATTTTTCAGCGTTCCCGCCGGGGAAAGGAGTTCCGGTTTAAACATAATTCTCTCGTTCTGATGACAGGTCAGAGCCGCTTCACCTGATGAAGCGGTTAGGGGAGTGCCCCCACTTTAAGGGCGGGCATTGTAGCGCTGTGGGGGTAACTGGTAAAGCGCCGGACGCCAACAACCTACGCCCGGCATCGTCATTACGTATTGTCTTTCACCGTCTGGCTTGTGCCATTTGCTTTAACGGAGGCAATTCCGGTTTCACGAGATTGCGCGGTGGCATACATCTGGCTGGAGCCGATAATTTGATGATTGGCGGCTTTCAGATTGAAATAGAATTTGCCATTGCTTGCCGTTTTTTTCTCATAGCGTTCTTCTTGCGGGCTGTTGCTACGCACCGACGCGATGCCCTTTTCCGCAGAGGCTTTTGAGGTATACAGCTCGCTGGTGAGGATAGTCTCACCATTGCCCGCTTTTAGCACAAACCGGAACTGATTATCACTGCTCTTACTGAGTTCAAACCAACCAGCCATAATGACTCCTTGATTGAAATTGCGTATCGAAAACAGCATCTAAAGGTACTGTTTGCCAATTAAAGTATGAGCGATTTTCTGGTGCCTGCCAGGGCGGAGAGATAATGTCAGTTTGCTGACCATGCGTGGGATAATGTTGCCGGATCTGGTCTGAAGGCCATCTCCGGCAGGTAAAAATGTTAAACGATGCGGCAGGCGTCGGCTTCCCAGCGGTAACCGACGCCGTAAACGGCGCGGATAAATGACTGTTCGGCGTCGAGAGATTCCAGCTTGCGGCGCAGGTTTTTAATGTGGCTGTCGATGGTACGGTCGGTTACCACGCGGTAGTCGTCATAAAGATGGTTCAGCAACTGCTCGCGGGAGAACACTTTTCCTGGTTCATGAGAGAGCGTTTTCAGCAGACGAAATTCTGCAGGCGTCAGGTCAAGCATTTTACCGCGCCAGGAAGCCTGAAAACGACCTTCGTCGATAATCAACGGGCTTTCAGCATCCTGTTGCTGCAACTCACGCTGCGGTTTGCAACGGCGCAAAATGGTTTTGACGCGCGCTACCACTTCCCGTGGGCTGTACGGCTTGCAGATATAGTCATCTGCGCCAATCTCCAACCCCAGCAGGCGGTCGATCTCTTCGATTTTTGCCGTCACCATCACGATCGGAATGTCAGAAAAACGACGAATTTCCCGGCACAGCGTCAGGCCATCGGTGCCAGGGAGCATCAGATCCAACAGGATCAGATCCGGTGGTGTCTGGCGCACATATGGCAGTACCTGATCGCCGTGGCTAATCAACGTTGGCGCATAGCTCGCAGCACGCAGATAATCAATGAGCAACTGCCCCAGCTTCGGTTCATCTTCCACGATCAAAATACGCGGTGTGTTTTCGTCGATTGGTAACTCGGTCATACTTCTCTCTGTAAATCCCGTTCCAGCGGTAACTCTACTGTAATGCTAAGCCCGCCAAAAGGCGAATGGGCGGCAATAATGCGGCCGTTATGTGCTTCAACAATGTTCAGGCAAATCGCCAGCCCCAGCCCGGAACCACCGCTGGCGCGGTTGCGGGAACCTTCGGTGCGATAAAAACGTTCAAACAATTTTTGTAGCTGATCGTCACTGACACCCGGCGCACTGTCGGCAAAGGTCAGGCGCACCGTTTTGTCGTGCTGTTCGGCAGAGATTTTCAGGCTGCCGCCGCTGTCAGTGTAGCGCAGGCTGTTTTCCAGTAAGTTATTGAACAACTGCATTAAACGATCGCGATCGCCAAATACGGTAATACTGTCTGGCAGGGAAAATTGCAATTTCAGGCCACGGCTGGCGAATCGTTCGCGAAATGCGCCTCCCGCCACTTCCAGCAGTGGGATCAAATCTACCGGTGCTTTTTGATAGGCGAGAGCGCCTTCATCAGACATAGACAATTGATGGAGATCGTCAACCAGTTTTGTCAGTGTTCCGACTTCTGCCTGTAAAGAAGCCAGCGTCTCCGGCGTGAATTTACGCACACCATCCTGAATGGCTTCCAGTTCGCCGCGCAGTACTGCTAAAGGCGTGCGCAGTTCATGAGAAATATCGGCCATAAAATCGCGGCGCATCTGCTGGTTTTTCTCCAGTGTGCTGGCGAGTTGATTGAAATCCTCTGCCAGTCTGCCCAACTCATCTTCGCTGGTGGGGGCTACGCGAGTAGTGAAATCACCCGCTGCCAGTTTGTGCGTGCCATCCACCAGTCGTTTTACCGGAGCCAGCAAACCGCGCGCCAGTGGGAATGTCGCCAGCGCCGCTAATAAGGTAGATAAAGCCACAATCAGCCAACTGGTTTGCCGCTGTTGTCTGTCAAAATTGATATCAGTATTACGGGTCAGTCGTTCAACAGGGGAGGCGATCACCGCGCCAACTTCCGCACCATTGACCATAATGGGCCGCCGTGTGCCGTCGGGTGGAACCGGTGCTCGCGGGCCAACCAGCACTTTATTATTTTGATCAACCACCCAAAATTGCGTGCGCCAGCCGTGTGGTGGCATACCGGGGCCGGGCTTATCTTCGTTGTTATCATGCTCCAGTGAACGTAGGATCTGAAATACAAAGCGATCGTTATTACGCAGGAAGCGCCAGTTCCCGTGCTGGGCGTACTGCTCACCAAGCGCATCGCCGAGCATTTGCAGCCGTTGTTCATTACCATGCTTGATGTAATCGATAAAGCCGCGCTCAAAACTGATACGTACCGCCCAGTGCATCGTGATCAATAAGACAATGCAGGTAGCGAAAATCGCCAGAAACAGTTTGCCGGTAATACCGGGTCGCCAGAACTTCATTGCACGCTCCTTTTCCGCCGTGAAATAGCGACATTTTGATGCGTATCGCTCGGCACTCTGGCAAAGACAAACGCCGGAAGGGCGATGATAAACGCCATGCTAAGCCAGGTGTACATAAAGACGGTTTGTGTGGTGCCGCTGTCGACGCTGACATGCTGCGAACCAAAAAGTCCCAGCAACAGCCCGGCGATGGTGACGCCAATACTCATCGACAATTGCATAATCATCGACAGCAGACTGTTGCCGCTGCTCGCCAGGTTGTCCGGGAGATCTTTCAGCGTCAGGGTGTTCATGGAGGAGAAACGCGTCGAGTTGACCATTCCTTGTAAAAACAGGACGAACGGCAAAACGTAGTACCAGCCCAGCAGAGCGGTAGTCATAAACAACAGGGTGACCAGCGACAGGCCCAGCGTGGTCGCCACCAGTACCCGACGATAACCAAAGCGATTCACTACCTGTACCACAATTCGCTTCATTCCCATGCTGCCGAGTACCATCGGGATCATCATCAGCCCGGCATGAAACGGCGAGAAACCGAGACCAATTTGCAGGAAAACCGGTGTCATAAAGGGCAACATGCCACTGCCAATACGTCCGGCAAAGCTCCCCGCCAGGCCCAGCGAAAAGGTACGAGTGCGGAACAGTTTCAGACTGAACAGGGCGCGGTTGTTATTTTGGGCGTGCAGCAGATAAAGCACCAGTGCTACCACGCCAACTGCGACCAGGCCAGCAATCGCCAGCGGCGAGAAACCTGTACCTTTACTGCCGTCCAGCGCCAGGGTTAAGACCGCCATGCCAACCGCCAGCAACAGAAAGCCGGAGAGATCAAAGCGCCGCGTCTGCATGGTGTAGTTCGGCATTAACATCAGTGTGGTGATCGCGCCAATAATCCCCACCGGAATGTTGATCAAAAAGATCCAGTGCCACGATGCGTACTCCACCAGCAGACCGCCGAGCGCCGGGCCAAGCAGCGGCCCGATCTGACCGGGCAGCGTGACAAAGGTCATCGCCGCCATATATTGCTCGCGCGGTACGATTTTCATCACCGTCAACCTGCCGACCGGCACCATCATCGCGCCGCCAACGCCCTGTAACGCGCGTGCCAGCAACAGTTCGTTCAGCGTGCCGGAAAGCGCGCAAAACAGTGAACCGAGAGTAAACAGCACGATGGCGGTAAAGAAAATATTGCGCACGCCGACTTTGTCCGCCAGCCAGCCGCTGGCGGGCAGCATCACCGCCACGGTCAGTACATAAGAGACAATGACCATGTGCATATGCAACGGACTTTCCCCGAGGCTTTGCGCCATTGAGGGAAGCGCGGTGTTAACGATGGTGGTGTCCAGCGACTGCATAAAGAAGCCGAAAGCCACAATCCACAATTGCCAGCGGGTGCTGTCGGGAAGATCTGTCATTTACTCGGTTACCGCTTGTTTAGGTTTACGCGAAAAACGCAGTCGCAGACGGTCGAAAAAGAGATACACCACCGGCGTGGTATACAGCGTCAGAAGCTGGCTCATGACCAGACCGCCGACAATGGTGATCCCCAATGGTTGGCGCAACTCCGAGCCGTCACCGCCCGACAATACCAGCGGTAGCGCACCAAACAGCGCCGCCAGGGTAGTCATCATGATCGGGCGAAAACGCAGCAGACAGGCCTGGAAAATAGCTTCCTGCGGCGTCAGGTTACCGTGCCGTTGGGCTTCAAGCGCAAAATCGACCATCATAATGGCGTTTTTCTTCACGATGCCGATTAATAACATGATCCCTATCAGCGCAATTAGGCTGAACGGGGCATTGAACAGCTCCAGCGCCAACAGCGCTCCGACGCCCGCCGAGGGTAGGGTGGAGAGAATCGTCAGTGGATGCACATAACTCTCGTAAAGGATACCCAGTACGATATATACCGTGGCGATGGCGGCGATAATCAGGATCACCTGTGAGTTCATCGTCTCCTGGAACACTTGCGCTGTTCCGGCAAAACTGCCGCGCACCGTCGAAGGCACACCAAGCTGGGTCATTGCGCGATCGATCGCCGCACTGGCGTCCGAGAGCGATTTCCCGGTCGGCAGGTTGAACGAAATGGTCGAGGCCGCCGATAATCCCTGATGATTCACCGACAGTGGAGCGTTCGCCGGTTGCCATTTAGCGAAATACGACAGCGGGATCGCTTTTCCTTCGTTATTGATAACGAACATTTTTTCCAGTGCACTGATGTCCTGGGTATAGCGCGGATCAACTTCCATCACCACTTTGTACTGGTTCATCGGCTGGTAAATGGTCGAGATTTGCCGCTGACCGAAGGCGTTATTTAACAGGCTGTTGGCGGCTTGCACGTCAATTCCCAATCGCGCCATAGTGTCGCGATCGTAAATAAGGTTCATCTCCGCGCCATTATCTTCCTGATCGGAGTTAACATCAGCCAGCTCTGGCAATGTCGCCAGTTTTTTGCGGATTTTCGGCTCCCATTCGCGCAGTGCCGCCAGATCGTCGGATAACAACGTGTACTGGTAACTGGCGTTAGCCTGACGTCCGCCAACGCGAATATCCTGTACCGCCATCAGGAACAGATTCGCTCCCGGTTCTTTCGCCAGTTTTTTACGCAAGCGATCGATAATCTGTTGGGCCGTTTCGCTCCGCTCGCCGCGTGGTTTAAGGGTGATAAACATCATTCCACTGTTCACCCGTGAACCGCCGGTAAAGCCGGTGACATTATCCACCGCCGGATCGTCACGGATAATTTTCATGAAGTCCTGCAACTTACCGCGCATCGCCTGAAACGAAATACTCTGGTCAGCCTGTATCCCGCCCATCAGTACGCCGGTGTCCTGCTCCGGGAAGAAGGTTTTCGGGATCGAGATATACAGCCAGATATTCAGCGCAATGGTGCCAAGCAGCACCACGCCCACCAGACGGGTATGATTGAGCACCCATTTCAGCGACTTGCCATAGCCTTGTTGCAGGGCTACCAACATGCGACCAAAGCCACGCAGTCGCTTTTGCTCGCGCGGCTTGCTGGCTTTTAGCATCCAGCCGCACATCATCGGCGTTAACGTCAGGGAAACCAGCAGCGAAATACCAATGGCGACAGAAAGCGTCACGGCAAACTCGCGTAACAGGCGACCCGGCAATCCGCCCATCAACAGCAGCGGCAGGAACACCGCCACCAGTGACAGACTCATCGACAGCACCGTAAAGCCGACTTCGCGAGTACCTTGTAGCGCGGCCTGTAGCGGTTTCATCCCCGCTTCCAGATGACGGGCAATGTTTTCCAGCACCACGATGGCGTCATCCACCACAAAGCCAGTGGCGATGGTGAGCGCCATTAACGAAAGATTATTGAGACTGAAACCACACAGGTACATCGCCGCAAACGTACCAATCAGCGAAACCGGCACCGCAACGGCGGGAATAATGGTGGCGCGACCCGAACGCAGGAACAAAAACACCACCAGAATCACCAGTACAACTGAGATTACCAGCGTCTGCTCAACCTCTTCCAGCGACGCGCGGATAGTAGGGGAGCGATCCTGGGCAATTTGCAGATCAATTGCTGCCGGGATGGTGGATTGTAATTCCGGCAGACGGGCGCGGATGCTGTCTACCGTCTGGATAATATTGGCTTCCGGCAGCTTGCGGATCATCAGCAAAATGGCCGGTTTGGCGTTGGTCATCCCGGCGTTACGTACATCTTGTACAGAGTCGGTCACCGTCGCCACATCGCCCAGACGAACAGCGCCGCCGTTGTTGTAATGAATAATCAGCGGCTGATATTCAGCGGCAGTTTTCAGTTCGTCATTGGTCTGGATCTGCCAGCGGTGGGTGCCATCTTCCAGTGCGCCCTGCGGTTTACGCACGTTGGCATTGCTGATGGCAGTGCGTACGTCGTCCAGCGAGACGCCCTGATTAAACAGCGCCTGCGGATTCAGCCCCACGCGCACGGCGGGCAGCGAGCTGCCGCCAACATCGACATCACCGACACCGTCGATTTGCGAAATCGTCGGAGCCAGCTGTGTCGAGGCGAAATCGTACAGTTCACCCTGCGAATAAGTATCGGATGTCAGCGTGAGGATCATAATTGGCGCATCCGACGGGTTCGCTTTGCGATAGGTCGGACGGCTGGGCATCCCGCTGGGTAGCAGACTTTGCGCGGCGTTGATCGCCGCCTGCACATCGCGCGCTGCGCCGTTGATATCCCGGTCAAAATCAAACTGCAAAATAATGCGCGTGCTGCCGAGCGAACTGCTGGAGGTCATTTCGCTGACTCCGGCAATGCGCCCAAGTGAGCGCTCCAGCGGTGTGGCAACGGAAGACGCCATTGTTTCTGGTGACGCACCGGGCAGCGAGGCGCTGACCATGATCACCGGAAAATCGACCTGCGGCAGCGGGGCGACTGGCAGCATACGGAAACCCAGTATGCCGCACAGGGTAATGGCGACCGACAGTAAAATCGTCGCCACCGGGCGGTAAATGAAGAGGGCAAAAAACTTCACTTACGCCTCCTCTTCATGACGGGCAAAGCGGCTTTTGGTCCACAATGCCAGACGGTCGAACAGCAGATAAATCACCGGCGTGGTAAACAGCGTCAGCACCTGGCTGACAATCAGACCGCCGACCATGCCGATACCTAACGGACGACGCAGTTCCGCGCCGACCCCGGTACTCAACATCAGCGGCAGCGCACCAAGCAGAGCCGCCAGAGTGGTCATCAGGATCGGACGAAAACGCAACAGACAAGCCTGGTAAATAGCTTCGCGCGGCGACATGCCTTGCTCGCGCTCAGCAGCCAGCGCGAAGTCGATCATCATGATGGCGTTCTTCTTCACGATACCGATCAGCAAAATAATGCCGATAATGGCAATCACATCCAGTTCGCTACCGGCAATCATTAACGCCAGCAGCGCGCCGACCCCTGCGGTGGGTAGCGTCGAGAGAATGGTGATCGGGTGAATAAAGCTCTCGTACAGAATGCCGAGCACGATATACATCGCCACCACCGCCGCGACAATCAGCCAGACAGTGCTGCCCAATGCCGACTGGAAGGCGAGGGTGCTGCCCTGGAACTGCGTGGTGATATCCACCGGCAGATTCAGCGTCTTCTCTGTGTCCATAATCGCCTGCACCGCATCGCCCAGCGAATAGTTATCCGGCACGTTAAAGGAGATAGTCGTTACCGGGAACTGATCCAGATGGTTGATGGAAAGCGGCGCAAAACGCTGCTCAATTTTGGCAATTGAGCTTAACGGCACCACGCCACCGTCGCTGCTGGTCAGGCGAATGGTATCCAGCGCCGCGAGGCCTGGGGTATTTTCGGTGTTGTGTTCCAGCACCACGCGATACTGGTTAGCCTGAGTATAAATAGTGGAAATCAGTCGCTGACCAAACGCGTTGTACAGGGCGTTATCGACATCCGCCATGCTGATCCCCAGACGGCTGGCGCTGTCCCTGTCGACATTGACATACGCCACCAGCCCTTTGTCCTGCCAGTCGCTGGAGACATCAGAAAGCTGTGGCAGCTGCTGGAGTTTTTCCATCAACTGTGGCACCCAGGTACTGAGCGCATCCAGTGACGTGGCCTGCAAGGTAAACTGGTACTGGGTGCGGCTGACCTGAGTATCAATAGTCAGGTCCTGCGTTGGTTGCAGGAAGAGATCGACGCCCGGCACTTTATCCACCGCCGTTTGCAGACGGGCGATGACTTTTTGCACCCGGTCATCTCGTTCATCCAGTGGTTTGAGATTGATCTGTAAACGCGCACTGTTCAGCGACGGGTTAGTGCCATCAACGCCAACAAATGAGGTCAAACTTTGCACTGCCGGATCCTGCAAAATCACGTCCGCGACCTGGCGTTGCCGCTGGGCCATATTGGCAAAGGAGCTGGATTGCGGTGCCTGCAAAGTGCCCTGAATAATGCCGTTGTCCTGCACCGGGAAGAAACCTTTCGGAATGAACACCCACAGCAGCACGCTAAGCAGCAGCGTGCTGAGCGCCACGCTTAAGGTCAGCCACGGATGATTTATCACTTTCGCCAGTCCACGACCATAGGCGGCGATTATCCTGTCGAACATTTTCTCCGAGGCACGGGAGAAGCGGTTCTGTTTACGCAGCGACTCCTGGCTGAGCATCCGCGCGCACATCATCGGTGTCAGGGTCAGCGACACCACCGCCGAGATCAAAATCGCGACTGCCAGGGTAATAGCAAATTCGCGGAACAGTCGCCCGACGATATCGCCCATAAACAGCAGGGGGATCAACACCGCAATCAGCGAGAAGGTCAGCGAGATAATGGTAAAGCCGATTTCACCCGCGCCTTTGAGCGCCGCCGCCAACGGTTTTTCGCCTTTTTCGATATAGCGGGAAATGTTCTCGATCACCACGATGGCGTCATCGACCACAAATCCGGTGGCGATGGTTAGTGCCATCAGCGTCAGGTTATTGATTGAAAAATCGAGAAACACCATGACCGCGAAGGTGCCGATTAACGACAGCGGCACTGCGACGCCGGGAATGATGGTCGCCGGAATATTGCGCAAAAACAGGTAGATAATCATGACTACCAGCGCGATAGCCATCATCAGCTCAAACTGGGTATCGTCGACCGATGCGCGGATATTGGTGGTACGGTCAGAAAGTACCGTCACCTTCACCGATTTCGGCAGACTCTCGGTGAGCTGTGGTAGCATCTGCCGGATGCTGTCGGCGGTGGAGATAATGTTAGCACCGGGCTGGCGCTGAACATTCATCACAATGGCCTGTTCTTTGTTCGCCCACGCGCCGAGCCAGCTGTTTTCTGCTCCTTGCTCTACAGTAGCGACATCGCCAAGACGAATTGGTGCGCCGTTCTGATAAGCGATAATCAACTGACGATACTCTTCTGCCGATTGCATCTGGTCGTTCGCGGAAAGCGTGACCGCGCGAGAAGGGCCGTCAAGGCTCCCTTTCGCTGAGTTAACGTTCGCGCCAGTAATAGCGGTGCGCACACTTTCGCTGGTCAGGCCGAGAGCGGCAATTGCCTGAGCGTTGAGTTTTACGCGTACCGCCGGACGCTGCCCGCCGGAAAGTGTCACCAGCCCTACGCCGGAAATCTGCGAGATTTTCTGCGCGACGCGGGTTTCCACCATATCTTCCACCTGCGTCATCGGCATGGCGGTTGAGGTGACAGCGAGCGTCATGATCGGTGGATCTGCCGGGTTCACTTTGCTGTAAACCGGCGGGTTAGGCAGATCGCTCGGTAGCAGGTTGGTCGCAGCGTTAATCGCGGCCTGCACTTCCTGCTCGGCGACATCCAGCGGCAATGTTAGCTGGAACTGTAAAGTGATAACTGACGCACCGCCGGAACTTTGCGACGACATCTGTTTCAGGCCAGACATCTGCCCGAACTGGCGTTCGAGCGGCGCGGTAACGGCAGAGGTCATGACATCCGGGCTCGCACCTGGATAAAGCGTGACCACCTGAATGGTTGGATAGTCCACTTCCGGCAGCGCCGAAACGGGCAGGGCGCGATAACCGATAATCCCGGCGAGTAAGATCGCCACCATCAGCAGCGTGGTGGCGACAGGACGCATAATAAACAGGCGCGACGGGCCGCCTGTGCTGCTCGGGGGTAACACCTGCATCAGGAGCGTGCTCCTTTTTTCGCGTATTCGCGGCTGGTGGCTTTCTCTTCCGGAGTAGTGGCGCTCTGGGCTTCCACCACTTCCACTTTCGCCCCTTCGGTCAGGCGATCAATGCCGTCCGTCACTACGCGGTCGCCCGCAGAAATACCTGCGCGGATCACCACTTTCTGACTGTCCTGAATGCCCGGTGTCACCAGATGTTTGCTGACTTTGTTTTCGCTATTCAGCACCCAGACAAAATGGCCTTCGTTGCCCATTTGCAGAGCGGCGGTGGGGATCACCACGGCGTTTTGTTCGGTATCGACTAACATGCGAGCGTTAACAAACTGATTAGGGAAAAGCGCATCATCCTGATTATTAAAGCGTGCTTTCACTTTAATCGTACCGGTAGTGGCATCGATTTGGTTATCGAGACTTAACAGCGTGCCTTCACTTAACTTCTTCGAGTTGGTGCGATCCCAGGCTTCTACCACCAGCGGTTTTCCGGCTTTTTGTGCCTGTACAACGGTGGCGATATCGCTTTCCGGCAGAGTAAAGACCAGATCGATAGGATGTGTTTGGGTGATCACCACAATCCCGGTGGTGTCGCCACTGGAGATTTGGTTACCAACATCAACCTGCTTGAGACCAACGCGACCATCAACTGGTGCGGTGATACGGCTCCAGTCGAGTTGCAGCTGCGCGCTGGCGACGCTTGCTTCATCAGCCTTAATGGTGCCTTCGGTTTCACTGACCAGCGCTTGTTGGGCATCCAGTTCCTGACGAGATACGAGATTGGTTTTTGCCAGTTGCTGATAACGCGCCAGGTCACGGCGGGCGTTGGCAAGCGTGGCTTTATCTTTTGCCAGTTGGCCCTGGGCTTGTGCTAATGCAACTTTGAACTGGCTGGGGTCAATTTCTGCCAGTAAATCGCCTGCTTTGACCTGCTGGCCTTCCTGGAAATGTAACGCTATCAGTTGGCCGTCCACGCGGCTGCGCACCGTAACGGTATTAGCGGCGGTAATGGTGCCAAGCCCGGTGAGGTAACGCGGAACTGCCTGTTCTACGGCGGTCGCCGCCTGAACCGGGGCTAATGGGCCGGAACGCATACCACGGCGACCACCCGCTGGCGATTGCTGCGCTTGTTTCGTCGCCCCTGGGGCTGCACTCCGGGAGTCATTGCGGCCTTGCCAGAACCAGAATGCGGCGATGGCGGCGATAACCACCACGATTACGATTACCCAACGGGATTTATAACTGCCTTTCATCGTTAAGAGTTTCTCTTCCTGAAACGTTTCGCGGAATGATACTAGTGTAGCCAGCCAATAAGGGAGAAAAATGGAGGAATTATGAAACACTATCGGGAATCGTCTGAATGGCGGGCACATTTGCGAGCACGCATCCAGTAATAACACATGAAACTATTTTATCTACGCGTTAGCGATAGACTACGTGCATGGCGAAAGGAGGTAAGCCGATGATTTCAGCGGGACGCTGAAACGGGAAAACCCCTCCCGAGGAAGGGGCCTTAAATAAGGTAAGTTGCATATTTAAAATATCTTTAATTATCAATAAATTACAGTGTATAGGTCATTATTGATCAAAATAAAATCATTTGTTGATTTCAATTTTGTCCCATTCTCTCCCTCGGCTGTCCCTATACCGCGCCGCCATTGAATCTGATTTATGCCCGAGAAGACGTTGAGCAAACTTATCGCCAATCTGATTCCGGTATAGCCTCGCCGACAGGCTACGCAGTTCATGGAATGTTGGCGGGTCTCCATCAAATGAGAGTCCAGATGCATTTCTCGCCTTTGTAAAATACTTAGATACTGTTTTCGGGGAAAGCGGTTCGTGATGCGTTGATGCAATTATTGTTTCACTGCCGCTGACCTCCCTGCATTTCTGTAGTGTATCGGCCAATGAGATATTGAGCGCGTCAATCGTTAGCGTCAGCGGAATGGCGAGCTTAGCCCCTGTTTTACCCTGTTCAATGTGAAGATGGTTGTCGTTTATGTCTGACCATTTCATTTTGCACAAATCGCCGACTCTCTGACCTGTAACGACGGCCAAATCCATCGCAAGCCTCAGCCAGATTGGGAGAGGTTCGGCTGCATGGTGAATCGCGACATACTCATTAGCTGTCAGCCTTGAGCGCCTTACTTCTGACTTTGCTGTGCGGGTTGCTGTTACCGGATTCGTAGCCACATGCCCCTCGGCTATTGCCTCACGAAAAACGTCAACAAGGGTTGACCTGATTAATTTTGCGGAAGCCGCTTTACCTTCTGCTACGTAGGTGTTTAGCATTGCTGCCACCTCTTTCGTTGATATGTCAGCGAGCGGTTTGTCCGGCAATTTTCTTCGGATTGCCCTGATTTTGCTGGCGTAGTCGAGTAGAGTTTTCGGCCTGATACCCCTCTCGCTGAGGATTGTTTCATATCGGTCAAGCCACGCATGAAGAGTGATTGCGTCAGCGCCTTTAATTCTGTCTATCAGTGACTCACGCCTGTTCCCGGATAGCAACTCAATATTGGCCTGTATAGCTTCAGTGATTGCTATACGTCTGTCTCTGCCTAATCCGAACTCTTTACCCGTCCTTGGGTCCCTGTAGCAGTAATATCCATTGTTTCTTATATAAAGGTTAGGGGGTAAATCCCGGCGCTCATGACTTCGCCTTCTTCCCATTTTTGATCCTCTTCAAAAGGCTACCTGTTACTGGTCGATTTAAGTCAATTTTTACCGCTGATTCGTGGAACAAATACTCTCTTCCATCCTTAACAGGAGGAGGGAATATCCTGCACTCGCGTACCCATCGACGAACTGTTTCAAGGCTTCTTGGGCGCCGCTGGCGTGCGTTCCACTCCTGAAGTGTCAAGTACATCGCAAAGTCTCCGCAATTACACGCAAGAAAAAGCCGCCATCAGGCGGCTTGGTGTTCTTTCAGTTCTTCAATTCGAATATTGGTTATGTCTGCATGTGCTATCTGCGCCCATATCATCCAGTGGTCATAGCAGTCATTGATGTTCTCTGCTTCGATAACTCTGTTGAATGGTTCTCCATTCCATTCACCTGTGACTCGGAAGTGCATTTATCATCTCCATAAAACAAAACTCGCCGTAGCGAGTTCAGATAAAAGAAATCCTCGTCAGTGCGAGGATGCTGTTCATTGCTGCTATACACTTTTTTGCTCTCAACGTAAGCGGTAGCTCATTCTGTTGGGTTGGTGCAGTTGCTTTTAGGAAATGCTATTTACCCCTTAAACGTCGGCTGAAAGAGCTAAAATCCATGCAAAAAATTTACGCAATTTTGTGTATTATTGTGCAGTAAGTAATGAGCTATTTTCTGCGCAAAAAATGGATGGTAAATTTGTCCGGGGCAGGAAAAATTTTATGGGCGCTAAACATGAAAAAAGATTCGTATCCTTATTTGATTTGCATGACAGTTTCAGGCCTGATCTTTATTTTCCTTTTCTTCTGGTGGCGGGCAGATATTTACAGGGTCACGTTTCTTAATCAGAGTATATCCCACTATTACATTCTGTTTAGCATGGGAATAGCTTTTCTGTTATCTCTGTTTTGGGTTAAGAAGGGGATAGTAAAACAAAGCGGCTGGAAGAGTCTGTCAGCATACCTTAAGGTTTATGCAGGGATGTGCATATTTGCTGGATTTTTTCTGATTATACCCCTTACAACACTAACTTATTTTTTGCCTGGAGAGACATCGTCTTATGTTGCACCGTATCGGTATACTTCCGGTAGTTCAAAAAGTTGTTCTGGAGCTGAGGTGGATGACCCCGATCTACATGAGAATATTCGCATTTGCTATCCGTATGGCAATTATGAGTACGATAATATTATCTATGTTGAAAAGAAAATTAATACATTAGGTGCGGTAGTAACATATGCACAGACCGCGCGTGATGATACTGAATGAGATAGTATATAGCGGGCAAGTTTTAGTTAATTTATCGAGGTAATATAATTTACCTCGACTCGTTTATTCTGGTATTAATATTTCGCTTTACGATCGATTTTTATCTGATGATATCATGCGGTTTTCATATACTGACTTACTGTCTTTTCTCCGTTAGCGATTTTCTCCTGCTCAGCGATGATTTTATCTTTGGCTTCTAGTTAATTTCGCTCACTTCGAACCTCTCTGTTTACTGATAAGTTCCAGATCCTCCTGGCAACTTGCACAAGTCCGACAACCCTGAACGGCCAAGCGTCTTCGTTCATCTATCGGATCGCCACACTCACAACAATGAGTGGCAGATATAGCCTGGTGGTTCAGGCGGTGCATTTTTATTGCTGTGTTGCGCTGTAATTCTTCAATTTCTGATGCTGAATCAATGATGTCTGCCATCTTTCATTAATCCCTGAATTGTTGGTTAATACGCTTGAGGGTGAATGCGAATAATAAAAAAGGAGCCTGTAGCTCCCTGATGATTTTGTTTTTCATGCTCACCGTTCCTTAAAGACGCCGTTTAACATGCCGATCGCCAGGCTTAAATGAGTCGGTGTGAATCCCATCAGCGTTACCGTTTCGCGGTGCTTCTTCAGTACGCTACGGCAAATGTCATCGACGTTTTTATCCGGAAACTGCTGTCTGGCTTTTTTGATTTCAGAATTAGCCTGACGGGCAATACTGCGAAGGGCGTTTTCTTGCTGAGGTGTCATTGAACAAGTCCCATGTCGGCAAGCATAAGCACACAGAATATGAAGCCCGCTGCCAGAAAAATGCATTCAGTGGTTGTCATACCTGGTCTCTCTCATCTGCTTCTGCTTTCGCCACCATCATTTCCAGCTTTTGTGAAAGGGATGCGGCTAACGTATGAAATTCTTCGTCTGTTTCTACTGGTATTGGCACAAACCTGACTCCAATTTGAGCGAGGCTATGTGCCATCTCAATGCTCGTTCTTAACTCAACAGGAGATGCTTTGTGCATACAGCCCCTCGTTTATTATTTATCTCCTCAGCCAGCCGCTGGGCTTTCAGTGGATTTTGGATAACAGAAAGGTCGGGAAATACCCAGCCTCGCTTTGTAACGGAGTAGACGAAAGTGATCGCACCTAC
>OKPL01000147.1_pt1 | contig 26058 bp, 18 predicted proteins | sample 1612301 | NCBI WGS metagenome assembly OKPL01 (sample SAMN04436790, study PRJEB24849) | human gut metagenome | biome: human gut; feature: NICU; material: stool | host: Homo sapiens | place: USA: Saint Louis, MO | collected 2011-04-21
GAAGACTGAATAACGCCAGTGAAGCTTTCATCTGTTTCGTCCGTGAAAATAAGAGTCACAGATTCGACCTTCCGGGCTAACGATTGTTCTGTGGAGAAAATGTCCAGAAGCGGATAAAAAAACACCCGAACAAGGTGGAAGTTTCAGATTACTGGCACAGCGTGCCGGATGCGGCGTGAACGCCTTATCCGGCCTACAAAAGTACGTAAATTTACTATATTGCAGAGATTGCGTAGGCCTGATAAGCGTAGCGCATCAGGCAATTTTGCGTTCAAACTCCCGGACAAGCCGGGAGTTTGGAGTAGGTTATTCCCACTCTTGCAGGAAACGCTGACCATACTGGTCGGCTACCAGCAGTGCGGCGTAAACCTGATCTGGCGTCGCGCCGCCAGGCATGTTGTGGATGGTTTCACCTTCTGCACATGCCGCTTCTGCCACAATTCGCATTTTCGCCGGGACATCTTCTTTAATATCCAGTTGAGCGAGAGTTATTGGCAAACCTACCGCATGGCTAAGCGCAGCTACGGTTTCGATTTCCTCCACCGGCGCGTTTTCCAGAACCAGCTGCGTCAGCGTACCGAATGCCACTTTTTCACCATGATAATAGTGATGCGCGTCCGGGATAGCGGTCAGGCCGTTATGTACCGCGTGTGCCGCCGCCAGCCCGCCGCTTTCAAAACCAACGCCACTCAAATAGGTGTTCGCTTCAATCACGCGCTCCAGCGCTGGAGTCACTACATGCTGTTCGGCGGCAAGCATCGCTTTTTCGCCTTCTTCCAGCAGGGTGTTGTAGCACAGTTCAGCCAGTGCCAGCGCTGCCTGAGTGCACTTGCCACCCGCCATGGTGGTCGCGCCGCTACGGGAACAGGCACGCGCTTCAAACCAGGTTGCCAGCGCATCGCCGATACCCGCCGCTAACAGACGTGCAGGTGCGCCAGCGACGATTTTGGTGTCGACAATGACCATATTCGGGTTATTTGGCAACAGCAGATAGCGGTCAAACTCACCCTCATCGGTGTAGATAACAGACAATGCGCTGCACGGTGCGTCGGTAGAAGCGATAGTCGGTGCGATCGCTACCGGAACACCCATGAAATGTGCCAGTGCTTTGGCAGTATCGAGGGTTTTTCCGCCACCGATACCGAGAATTGCGCCACACTGCGCAGTCTCCGCGATGCCACGCAGACGGTCGATCTCATTTTGCGAACATTCACCGCCAAACGGCGCAATTTCTACTACCAGTCCAGCATCTTTAAAGCTTTTCTCGACAGTGGATTGAGCAAAACCTAAAACAAATTTGTCACCCACCACTAACCAGCGTTCCGCCAGTGGCTTCAGGTACTCGCCCAGACGATTAATTACATCTGCGCCCTGGATGTATTTACCTGGTGATTGAATAATGCGGTCCATAATTACTCCTTTAGAGATGAGTAGTGCCAAATGCGGCATTCCAGTCGTGCTCGAACTTCTCTATAGCTGACTCTACCGCAGGGGTGTTAAGCATTTGTTGCGCTACATCTAAGGGCAGTGTGATGGATTCACATCCAGCCAGCAAACAATCCAGCGCCTGACGTGGTGTTTTAAAGCTGGCAGCCAGCACCATGCTTTCTGGCGCATGCATTTCCAGTAACGCTTGCAACTCCTGTACAGTACGAATGCCGTCACCGCCCTGGGCATCTACGCGGTTAACGTATGGAGCAACGTATTTGGCTCCAGCCAGCGCCGCCAGTAATCCTTGCGCGGCGCTGTACACTGCGGTTCCCAGCGTAGTAATGCCTTCTTTCTTCAGCATTTTAATTGCTGCCAGACCTTCAGAGGTTACCGGAATTTTCACCACAATGCCCGGAATAGCGTCGCGCAGGCGTTTCGCTTCTTTCACCATACCCTGCGCGTCGCGGCTCATGGTCTGAGCAAACAGAATGCCCTCATCACCGATCGCTTTTTGAAGGCGCGGCAGCACTTCCCAGATGGACTCCTTGCTGGCAGCGATAATGCTCGGGTTAGTTGTCACCCCGGCAATCGGGAATATGCGTGCCAGACGTTCGACTTCTGCGACGTTAGCGGTGTCCAGATACAGTTCCATGATGTTTCCTTTTACAGTTCCAGTTCATGTTGCAGCAGGCTGGCGATAGCGTCGGCAGAGGCGGCGTTAACCAGCGCATTACGGAATTCTTCGTGCATGATGCGACGAGCGAGGCGCGAGAAAATGCGCATATGTTGATCGCCCGCGGCGTGTTTGTTCAGGGTTAACATAATGATGAATTGCGCTTCATCATCGCCCCAGCGCACTGGCGCTTGCAGACGCGCTACGCTGATGGTGGATTGCTCAATGTGTTCCGATTTACTGTGGGGAATGGCGAAACTAAAGCCCAGTCCGGTAGAGAAAACGGCCTCGCGCGCCCACAAGTCGGCTTCCAGTTTACGCGGATAGCGGCAGCGGCCCGCCAGCAGCAGGTTATCGGTCATGCCTTTGAGCACTTCTTCTTTGCTGCGCCAGTCGCTTTCCAGTGTGATGCACTCGGCGGTGACCAGCGGTGCGTCCTGTTGGGTCATGCGGAATTGCGCCAGCAGGTGTTCCACTTCCAGCGAAGTACGGCAGGCCATTGCCTGGTTGAGCAACTTGCGGCACTCACGGCTATCAAGTTGCGCCATCCGCGCTTTCGCCGCCGGAATTGATGGTGCGCTCATGCTGAGTTCATCCAGCCCTAAACCGACCAGCAACGGCAGCACGGAACCTTTCGCTCCCAGTTCACCGCACAGACCAATCCATTTGCCCTAGCGATGCACCGCCTGCACGGCGTAATCGAGCGCCCGCAAGAAGGCCGGATTCAGGCTGTTGTAGTGACGAGTCACCTTAGCGTTATCGCGATCCACTGCCAGTAGATATTGCGTCAGGTCATTACTACCAATACTAAAGAAATCAATCTCTTCGCAGCATTGATCGATGATGAACATCACCGACGGCACTTCCAGCATAATGCCGAGCTGGATCTTCTCATCAAACGGAATGTGTTCGTTACGTAGTTGCTGTTTGGCTTCTGCCAGTTTTTCTTTTACCCATAAGATCTCTTCCATTGAGGAGATCATCGGGATCATGATTTTCAGGCTGCCGTGAGCAGAGGCGCGCAGGATCGACCGTAGTTGTGTGGTAAACAACGACGCGTATTCTTCATAAATACGCACCGCGCGATAACCGAGGAACGGGTTTGCCTCTGCGGGAATATTCAGATAATCAACGGGTTTGTCACCGCCAATATCCATAGTGCGCACAATAATGCTGCGTCCGTTGGCGGACTCCAGCGCCTGACAAAAAATGTTGTACAGCTCGCTTTCGCCCGGTGCACTGGTGCGATCCATATAGAGCATTTCAGTGCGGAATAAACCAACGCCTTCCGCACCATTGCCGAATGCGGCCTGCGCTTCCACGGAGTGAGCGATGTTAGCGGCAATTTCAATGCGGATACCGTCTGCGGTACGGGCTTGTTGGGTCAGCCAGACACGCTGTTGCTCACGCAGGGCGTCCTGTACGCGGGCTTCCTGCTGATAATAACGAGCTACGGCTTCCCCTGGCTCAACCACAATCGCCCCAGCGTTGCCGTCGATATAAATCGTTTGATGCTGCCACGGAGTGAGGGCATCAATATCCACACCAACCAGCGTCGGAATGTTGAACGAACGGGCAAGGATCACCGTATGTGAGGTGGTGCCGCCGCTTTTGAGCAACAATCCTTTGAGGTGATTTTTATCCAGTTCGAGGAACTGGCTGGGGGTCAGTTCATCCGCCATACAAATGGCGGGCTGCGTCAGTTTGCCCGGTGCCGGGAAGCGTTGCTCACCGTAGATTTGCTGGAGTAACTGGAAGCAGACGTCGCGTACGTCCAGGGCGCGTTCTTGCAGGTAGCTGCTGCTGGAACGGGAAAACTCTTCGCAGAAGTGGTGTGCACTGGCGACAATCGCTTCGGCACAGCTTAATCCGGCGCTGACACCTGCCAGTAAATGTTCGCGCAGGGAAGTATCGCCAGCCAGGGATCGGTGCGCTTCCAGAATCGCGCTGGTAGCACCGTCGCTATCCAGCAGACGAAACTCTATGTTTTTCAGTACCAGCGTCAGACCGTTTTCCAGTGCGGATTGTTCGGCGTCAACGCCTTTGGCTGCGGGAAGATTACCCAGCGCATTGAGATCTAAAGAAGAGATCGGCGTCAGAATGCCGCCTGCGCTACCGCTGCACACGGTGCGGGCACGGATAATTTGCGGATTCAGATTGGTCAGTGAAACCGGCAGTGGTTCCAGTTCGTCAGATTTTACTTCCGCCAGCGGTGCGTCGCAGTGGGGGAATTCATCGCGCAGCCATTGGCTTAAACGCTGGTGCGCTTCCTGTTCGTCGGCCCCGGAAATCAGTAACTGGCAGTTATCGCCCACCAGCGTATCGGTGCCAATCAGCGCAAGGGCGCTTTTGGCGTTGCCCTTGCGGTCAGTGCGCAGGTTATGCCACTCAATTTGTGATGAAAAAGTATTACACAGCGTTTCAACGTGGCTTGCCGGACGCGCATGGACGCCGTTAGGTAGCTCACAAATAAATTCCACAATCAGGGCCATTGCCTTTCTCCCGGTACGGTTTTCTGTTTACAGGATAAGAGCGCACGGCAACGGCCTACCATGTGACAAATCTGCCAAAAGCTGGACAAATGTAATGTAACCGTCAATTTGCGACGCGTCTCACAAGACGCCGTTTTGCGGTGTACTTCCGGATTATCGCAAGTTATGAGGCGGATCGCATTTTTGTACTGATATTACAAAAGTCCAGTAAATGGCCTTTTTATCCACTGTTTGCTCCGCCTGCGATTGCCTATTGTTTCTTCCATCAAAAATATGGACATGGGCTTTCGCAAGCCCGGGAGCAGCTTATGAATGAGTTGGTGCAGATCCTGAAAAATACCCGTCAGCATTTAATGACGGGCGTTTCACACATGATTCCCTTCGTGGTATCGGGCGGTATTTTGCTGGCGGTTTCCGTCATGTTGTATGGCAAAGGCGCAGTGCCGGATGCCGTAGCCGATCCGAATCTGAAAAAACTGTTTGATATCGGCGTTGCAGGTTTGACGCTGATGGTGCCTTTCCTCGCCGCTTACATCGGTTATTCCATTGCAGAACGTTCTGCGCTGGCTCCATGCGCTATCGGTGCCTGGGTTGGTAACAGCTTTGGCGCGGGCTTCTTTGGTGCGCTGATCGCCGGGATTATCGGCGGCATCGTGGTGCATTACCTGAAGAAAATTCCGGTGCATAAAGTTCTGCGCTCGGTGATGCCAATCTTCATCATTCCAATCGTCGGCACACTGATTACCGCTGGCGTCATGATGTGGGGGCTGGGCGAGCCGGTGGGGGCGTTGACCAACAGCCTGACCCAGTGGCTTCAGGGGATGCAGCAGGGCAGCATTGTTATGCTGGCGGTGATCATGGGTCTGATGCTGGCGTTCGATATGGGCGGCCCGGTTAACAAAGTGGCCTATGCCTTCATGCTGATTTGCGTTGCTCAGGGTGTTTATACCGTGGTGGCTATTGCTGCCGTGGGGATTTGTGTTCCACCGCTGGGGATGGGGCTGGCGACGCTGATTGGTCGTAAAAATTTCTCCGCAGAAGAGCGCGAAACCGGCAAGGCGGCACTGGTGATGGGCTGTGTTGGCGTTACTGAAGGGGCGATTCCTTTCGCCGCTGCCGATCCGCTGCGTGTCATTCCTTCCATCATGGTCGGTTCAGTTTGTGGTGCGGTAACTGCGGCGCTGGTCGGTGCGCAGTGCTATGCAGGCTGGGGTGGTCTGATTGTGCTGCCGGTGGTTGAAGGTAAGTTGGGTTACATCGCGGCAGTGGCTGTCGGGGCGGTTGTGACGGCAGTCTGCGTGAACGTGCTGAAAAGTCTGGCGCGTAAAAATGGGTCTTCAACTGAAGAGAAGGAAGACGACCTGGATCTGGATTTTGAAATTAATTAATTGAGGAACGAGCCATGACGAAAATTATCGCAGTAACCGCATGTCCTTCAGGTGTTGCCCATACTTATATGGCGGCAGAGGCGCTGGAAAGCGCCGCGAAAGCGAAAGGCTGGGAAGTGAAAGTAGAAACCTAGGGGTCGATTGGTCTGGAAAATGAACTGACTGCGGAAGACGTGGCAAGCGCCGATATGGTGATTTTGACCAAAGATATCGGCATCAAATTTGAAGAGCGTTTTGCTGGCAAGACTATCGTGCGTGTCAACATCAGCGACGCGGTAAAGCGTGCTGACGCCATTATGAGCAAAATTGAAGCTCACCTGGCACAAACCGCTTAAGTTCTTATCCCGCCCGCAAGGGCGGGTTCGCTTTCCCACAGGAGTTCCTCATGACGAATCGTATCTCTCGCCTCAAAACTGCACTGTTTGCCAATACCCGTGAAATCTCGCTGGAGCGGGCGTTGCTTTATACCGCCAGCCATCGGCAAACCGAAGGGGAGCCGGTGATAATGCGTCGGGCGAAAGCAACAGCGTATATCCTTGAACACGTTGAAATTTCGATTCGTGATGAAGAACTGATTGCCGGTAACCGCACCGTAAAACCACGCGCCGGGATTATGTCGCCGGAAATGGACCCTTACTGGCTGCTGAAAGAGCTGGATCAATTCCCGACGCGTCCGCAGGACCGCTTTGCTATCAGCGAAGAAGATAAACGTATCTACCGCGAAGAGTTGTTCCCGTACTGGGAAAAACGTTCGATGAAAGATTTCATCAACGGGCAGATGACGGATGAAGTAAAAGCCGCGACCAGCACGCAGATTTTCAGCATCAACCAGACGGATAAAGGCCAGGGGCACATTATTATTGATTACCCGCGCCTGCTGAATCACGGGCTGGGGGAGCTGGTGGCACAGATGCAGCAACATTGTCAGCAACAGCCGGAGAATCACTTTTATCAGGCAGCGCTGTTACTGCTGGAAGCCTCGCAGAAACATATTTTGCGTTACGCCGAACTGGCGGAAACGATGGCGGCAAGCTGCACTGATGGCCAGCGTCGCGAAGAACTGCTGACCATTGCGGAGATCTCCCGCCATAACGCCGAACATAAGCCGCAGACGTTCTGGCAGGCGTGCCAGTTATTCTGGTACATGAACATCATTCTGCAATACGAATCCAACGCCAGTTCGCTATCGTTGGGGCGCTTCGACCAGTATATGTTGCCGTTCTATCAGACATCATTAACCCAGGGCGAAGATCCGGCATTCCTGAAAGAACTGCTCGAATCTTTATGGGTGAAATGCAACGACATCGTGCTGTTGCGCTCCACCAGTAGCGCGCGTTATTTCGCAGGTTTCCCTACCGGCTATACCGCACTGCTCGGCGGGTTAACCGAGAACGGACGTAGCGCGGTGAACGTGCTTTCGTTCCTTTGCCTTGACGCTTATCAAAGCGTGCAATTACCGCAACCGAACCTCGGCGTGCGCACTAACGCCTTGAGCGACACTCCTTTCCTGATGAAAACCGCAGAAACCATTCGCCTCGGCACCGGTATTCCGCAAATCTTTAACGATGAAGTGGTGGTGCCAGCGTTCCTCAACCGTGGCGTTTCGCTGGAAGATGCGCGCGACTATTCCGTAGTGGGCTGTGTGGAATTATCTATTCCCGGCAGAACCTACGGCTTGCATGACATCGCGATGTTTAACCTGCTGAAAGTGATGGAAATCTGCCTGCATGAAAATGAAGGCAACGCTGCGCTGACTTATGAAGGTTTACTGGAACAGATCCGCGCCAAGATCAGCCACTACATCACCCTGATGGTTGAGGGCAGCAATATTTGTGATATCGGCCATCGCGACTGGGCTCCTGTACCGCTACTCTCGTCTTTTATCAGCGATTGTCTGGAAAAAGGCCGCGATATTACCGATGGCGGCGCGCGTTATAACTTCTCCGGCGTACAGGGGATCGGTATCGCCAACCTGAGCGATTCTCTCCATGCGTTGAAAGGGATGATTTTTGATCAACAGCGTTTAAGTTTTGACGAATTGCTGTCGGTATTAAAAGCCAACTTCACAACGCCAGAAGGCGAAAAAGTCCGCGCTCGCTTAATTAACCGCTTCGAGAAATACGGTAACGATATCGACGAGGTGGATAACATCAGCGCCGAACTGTTACGCCACTACTGCAAAGAAGTGGAAAAATACCAGAACCCGCGCGGCGGTTACTTCACGCCGGGATCGTATACCGTTTCTGCTCACGTCCCGTTGGGATCGGTGGTTGGCGCGACGCCAGACGGTCGTTTTGCCGGAGAACAGCTGGCAGACGGCGGCTTGTCACCCATGCTGGGCCAGGACGCACAAGGGCCAACAGCGGTACTGAAGTCAGTCAGTAAGCTCGATAACACGCTGCTGTCTAACGGTACGTTGCTGAACGTGAAATTCACTCCGGCGACCCTGGAAGGTGAAGCGGGATTACGCAAACTGGCCGACTTCTTACGGGCGTTTACCCAGCTTAAGTTGCAGCATATTCAGTTTAACGTGGTGAACGCCGACACGTTGCGGGAAGCGCAACAGCGCCCACAAGATTATGCCGGGCTGGTGGTGCGCGTTGCCGGATACAGCGCCTTCTTTGTCGAACTGTCGAAGGAGATCCAGGATGACATCATCCGCCGGACAGCGCATCAGCTGTAACGTTGTGGAAACGCGCCGCAATGATGTGGCGCGCATTTTCAACATTCAGCGTTATTCACTGAATGACGGCGAGGGCATTCGTACGGTGGTCTTTTTTAAAGGCTGTCCGCATCTTTGCCCGTGGTGTGCTAATCCGGAGTCGATCTCCGGCAAAATCCAGACGGTACGCAGAGAGGCGAAATGTCTGCACTGTGCGAAATGTTTGCGTGATGCGAATGAATGCCCCTCCGGGGCGTTTGAACGGATTGGTCGCGATATCAGCCTTGACGCGCTGGAACGGGAAGTGATGAAAGATGACATTTTCTTTCGCACGTCCGGCGGCGGCGTCACGCTTTCTGGCGGCGAAGTGTTAATGCAGGCGGAGTTTGCTACCCGTTTTTTACAGCGACTGCGGCTGTGGGGTGTGTCATGCGCCATTGAAACTGCCGGAGACGCGCCAGCCAGCAAGCTGTTACCGCTGGCGAAATTGTGCGATGAAGTGTTGTTCGATTTAAAAATTATGGATGCGGCTCAGGCGCGGGATGTGGTGAAGATGAACCTGCAACGCGTGCTGGAGAATCTGCGTTTGCTGGTGAGTGAGGGTGTCAACGTGATCCCGCGTTTACCGCTGATCCCTGGTTTCACGCTCAGCCGGGAGAATATGCAGCAGGCGCTGGACGTGCTGATCCCGCTGAATATCAGGCAGATCCATCTGTTACCGTTTCATCAGTACGGCGAGCCGAAATACCGCCTGCTGGGGAAAACATGGTCGATGAAAGAGGTTGCTGCGCCGTCGTCAGCCGATGTGGCAACGATGCGTGAAATGGCAGAACGGGCCGGATTTCAGGTTACCGTGGGAGGTTAAAATGGCATATCTGGTGGCAGTAACCGCCTGCGTAAGCGGCGTGGCGCATACTTATATGGCGGCGGAACGGCTGGAAAAGTTGTGCCAGTTAGAGAAGTGGGGCGTTAGCATTGAAACTCAGGGCGCGTTGGGAACGGAGAATCGTTTAGCGGACGAGGATATCCGCCGGGCGGATGTTGCGCTGTTAATTACGGATATCGAGCTTGCCGGTGCTGAGCGATTTGAACATTGTCGCTACGTGCAATGCAGCATCTACGCTTTCCTGCGTGAGCCGCAGAGGGTGATGAGCGCAGTGCGCAAAGTGCTTTCTGCGCCGCAGCAAACCCATCTTATTCTGGAGTAGTCGGTTTTTCTGTCAGTTGGCTGTGGTACTGCCGACGATATTCCGACGGCGAGCGTTCGGTATTTTTACGAAACAGACGGCAGAAGTAGTTGCTGTCGACAAAGCCGCAGGCGTGCGCCACTTCTTTTACCTTCAGGTCATAGCCTTTCAATAATGTCTTAGCGTGCTCCAGTCGCGTGTGATTCAGGTATTCGTTAAAACCAATGGCCCCCGTTTTTTGAAACAGGTGCGAGAGGTAATTTGGCGAAATATAGAACGCCTGTGCGACAGATTCGCGGGTAAGTGCGGAGGCATAGCGTTCGTCGATATAATCACGAATAGCTTCGAATAGAGCCTGGCTGCGTGAGGCGGTCTGTATTTGGCTGCCGAGCAAATCGCGGCAGTGGCTAAGCAGGCTGGCGACGATAAGTCTGGCCGTTTGCTGCTCCTGCGACTGCATTTGCATTTCATTGAGCGTTTGTAGCAGAAAAGAACCAATGCGCGGGCCGCGTCGGGCGACGTGTTGCTTCGCCAGATTTTGATATTGTTTGCCATCCCATTGCACAACGCTGAAGCCGAGTTGCTGTTTGCCAAACAGCACGCTAAAGGTGGTGGCGGGGGCTTGCCATTGTGGAAAATTCCAGCCACCAGCAGGGACGTACAGCACATCGCCGGGAACTAACGCTGCTCCAGCGCCGGTATCAATAAACTCACCTTCCAGCACAATTTCCAGCCGTGGAAAATCGACCTGATACGCAAGATCGGGTACCGGGCCGTTGCTGCTGGCAAAGTAAATCTGGCGCAGGGACAGCGGGCCGTTGATCAGGCGGGAGAGCAGATAGCTGACGTCGTGATACATGTTATTCCCTTAGGTATGTAGACGGGAAAACAGTAACTGGCATTATGAAAAAAGGCCACCTGAAAAGTGTGGCCTGATGGGAGTGAGATGTAAACATTGCGGCAGTTTCAGTCGACTTGTATTGCCGGATGCGGCGTAAACGCCTTATCCGGCCTACCGCCGCGATCTGTAGGCCGGATAAGACGCGTCAAGCGTCGCATCCGGCAAATAACATCTGGCTGATAATTACTGATTACCCACCTGATCGCCATACGGCAGAGTGTCGTAATCGATCAGTGCGTTTTTCTTATACGGGTTACCAATCCAGCGGGTAGTTTCTTTGAATTGCGGATTCACCACTGAACGGGTTGGATCGTAACCGTCGTAAGATAAGCCCGCCAAATCTGACCAGGTGTGGATCAGTTCCGCCAGGCTGTATTTACGATCAACATCCTGTGAGAAATCACGCGGATGAGTCGCTTGCCATTTTTCTGACGTCCACAGCAGGAACGGAATGGTGTACATATGACGCGTCGGGTTGTCTTCATTACGCCCCTGAGTTTTGTGCGGCGGCGTGTCGTAAACCTCTTCACCGTGGTCAGAGAAATAAACCAGGAAACCGTTCGGATCGGTCGCTTTAAAGTCTTTAATCAGGCTGGCAACCACGTGATCGTTGTACAGGTTAGCATTGTCATAATCATTATATGACTCCAGCTCTTCTGCGTTTAATCCCGGTGGAACATGCTCTGTATTACCGTCAAATTTGCCCTGATCTTCCGGATAACGGTACTTGTACTTGATATGCGTACCCAGCAGATGAACGATGATCAGTTTCTTCGGCGCAGGGTCCTTCAGCACTTCCTGGAACGGCTTCAGCACGTTGGTGTCGTATTCACGCGCACTCTGCGTACGTTGCTGGTTCATGTAGTACTGCTTGTCGGTCTGGCGCGAAAATACCGTCAGCATCGTATTGCGGGCGGTCATTGTCTGCTGGTTGGTGATCCAGAAGGTTTTATAACCCGCCTGTTTCATCATGTTCATCAGCGACGGCTGCGTCAGATACAGATCCGGGTTCTTTTCATTGGCAAAGGTCAGCGCCTGTTGCAGGATTTCAATGGTGTACGGACGAGACGTAACCACGTTATTAAACACGGTCAGATTCGGATCGGTTTTATGCAGCGCATCCAGCTCCGGCGTGGTTTCACGCGGATAACCGTACAGACTCATGCGTCCACGCTGGGTCGATTCGCCAATTACCAGCACTAAGGTGCGCGGTTCGTTACCCGATTCATCTTTGAAATTAGCCAGCGGCGGCAAGGCATTATTTTCATTCAGTAGCTTTGTTAGCGAGTTTAGTTGCTGACGATACTGATAATATCCGGTCAGGAATTGCCACGGTGCGGCAGGCTCCATACGCGATGCCAGGTTATCCAACGTTTTCTCAAACGGCTTGTTCTTGATAAACGTATTCATGGCGATCGGATGCAGAATCAAGCCATAAAGCAGGGCAAAAGAGACAACATAACGCCACGGCTTTGGAATATAGACCGGGCGCAGGCGTGTCCACAGCAGAACTGCCACCGCCGTATAGGCCAGCGCGATAAGCACAATTTTCAGGCTGAAATACTGGCTTAAATACTCGCTGGCTTCGTTGGTGTTGGTTTCGAACATCACAAACAGAACGCTCTGCGAGAACTCCTGACCGTAGATGACGTAATAGCACAGCGCCGCCAGAGAGGCCGCCCATAGCACCACGCCGATCACTGCGGCAATAATTTTAATCCGCTTCGGAAAGAGGAATACCGGGATCAACCACAGCGAACTGAATAACAGCGAGTCGCGAATGCCGTTAGTGCCACTATAACCACTGATGTAAATAATGGCCTGTAGCAGAGTAGAGAAAAACCAAAAGTAGAGCAGTGCCCAACCCAGGGCTTTCCAGCTAAAAAGGGGTTTAGCCTGGACTTCTGTGGAATGCATAGTAAGAACCTGTCTTGAAAAAAATATCGCCGAATGTAACGACAATTCCTTAAGGATATCTGAAGGGATATCCAGATTTTGAATAAAATGCAGACAGAAATATATTGAAAACGAGGGTGTTAGAACAGAAGTATTTCAGAAAACCCTCGCGCAGCAAAAGCACGAGGGTTTGCAGGAGAGGAAGATTAGCCGGTATTACGCATACCTGCCGCAATCCCGGCAATAGTGACCATTAACGCCTGCTCGACGCGAGGATCCGGTTCCTGGCCTTCTTTTTCTGCCTGGCGGGAGCGGTGCAGCAACTCGGCCTGCAATACGTTCAGCGGGTCGGTGTAAATATTCCGTAGCTGAATAGACTCTGCAATCCACGGCAGATCGGCCATCAGGTGAGAATCGTTGGCAATCGCCAGCACCACTTTGATGTCTTCTTCTTGCAGATTGCGTAACTCTTTACCTAACGGCCACAGTGCTTTGTCGACCAGGCGTTGGTCATAGTATTCCGCCAGCCACAGGTCTGCTTTGGCGAAGACCATCTCCAGCATGCCGAGACGCGTCGAGAAGAATGGCCAATCGCGGCACATGGCTTCCAGCTCGCTCTGTTTACCATCCTCCACCACTTTTTGTAGCGCCGTACCCGCGCCCAGCCAGGCGGGGAGCATCAGGCGGTTTTGTGTCCAGGCAAAAATCCACGGAATAGCGCGCAGTGACTCAACGCCACCGGTCGGGCGACGTTTTGCCGGACGTGAACCCAGCGGTAGTTTGCCGAGTTCCTGCTCCGGCGTGGCAGAGCGGAAGTAAGGCACAAAATCTTTGTTTTCACGCACGTAGCCGCGGTAGACATCGCATGAGATAACCGAAAGCTCATCCATAATGCGACGCCAGCTCTCTTTCGGCTCTGGCGGTGGCAGCAGGTTGGCTTCCAGAATCGCCCCGGTATACAGCGAAAGGCTGCTAACGGTGATTTCAGGCAGACCGTACTTGAAGCGGATCATCTCGCCCTGTTCGGTCACGCGCAGTCCGCCTTTCAGGCTTCCTGGTGGTTGTGACAGCAGCGCCGCATGGGCAGGTGCGCCGCCGCGACCAATGGAACCGCCGCGACCGTGGAACAACGTTAGCTCAATACCCGCTTTTTCGCAGGTTTTGATTAATGCATCCTGTGCCTGATATTGCGCCCAGGAAGCTGCCATCACGCCCGCATCTTTTGCTGAGTCGGAATAGCCAATCATCACCATCTGTTTGCCCTGAATCAGGCCGCGATACCAGTCGATATTCAGCAGCTGGGTCATGACATCGTTGGCGTTGTTCAGGTCATCGAGGGTTTCAAACAGCGGAGCAACCGGCATCGCAAACCCGATACCCGCTTCTTTCAGCAGCAGGTGGACAGCCAGCACGTCGGACGGCGTTTTCGCCATCGAGATCACGTAGGCGGCAATGGAGCCTTGCGGTGCTTCGGCAATCACCTGGCAGGTATCGAGCACTTCGCGCGTTTCGGCGCTTGGTTGCCAGTTGCGCGGTAGAAGCGGACGTTTGGAGTTCAGTTCGCGGATCAGGAACGCCTGTTTGTCGGCTTCTGACCAGCTCTCGTAGTCGCCGATACCGAGGTAGCGGGTCAGCTCGCCCAGCGCTTCGGTATGGCGGGTGCTCTCCTGACGGATATCAATACGGACCAGCGGTACGCCGAAACATTTCACGCGGCGCAGGGTGTCGAGCAGATCGCCGTTGGCGATAATACCCATGCCACACGCCTGAAGTGACTGGTAGCAAGCGTAGAGCGGTTCCCACAGTTCTTCGTTTTGTGTCAGCAGACCTTCTGGTTTTGGCAGTTCTTCGTCTTTCAGGCGCGCTTCCAGCCATGCCTGTGTCGCCATCAGGCGAGAACGCAGGTTTTTCATCAGATAGCGATACGGTTCTGCGGCACCCTCTTCGCCAACCAGCGCCAGCAGTTCAGGGGTGGCTTCAACCATCGACAGTTCAGAAACCAGAACCTGAATATCTTTCAGGAACAAATCGGTGGCTTTCCAGCGGCTGAGTAGCAGGACGTGGCGGGTGATATCGGCAGTGACGTTCGGGTTGCCGTCGCGGTCACCGCCCATCCACGAGGTAAAACGTACCGGAACAAATTCGACGGGCAGTTTGTAGCCGAGGTTCTCTTCCAGTTGTTCGTTTAGTTCGCGCAGGTAATTCGGTACGCCTTGCCACAGGCTGTTTTCTACTACGGCAAAGCCCCATTTGGCTTCATCTACCGGGCTTGGGCGCAGTTTACGGATTTCATCGGTATGCCATGACTGGGCGATCAACTGGCGCAGGCGGCGCATCAGCTGGTTGTGTTCGTAGTCGGCGATATCTTTGTTATCGAGCTGTTTTAAACAGGCGTTCACTTCCACCATTTTGTGGATCAGTGTACGACGGGTAATTTCGGTTGGGTGAGCCGTGAGGACCAGTTCCAGCGACAGCGATTCCACTGCTTTTTTGATGGTGTCTTCGCTCAGTTCCGGCTGGTTTTTCAGTTTACGCAGGGTGCGGGCGATCACTTCCGGGTTGCTGGCAGCTTCGCCTTTCGGCGAAATGCTGTGGTATTGCTCAGCGGTGTTGGCCAGGTTCAGGAACTGACTAAACGCACGCGCAACGGGCAGCAGCTCGTCGTTCGACAAATTTTGTAAGGTGGTGAGCAACTCCTGGCGGTTAGCATCATTGCCAGCGCGTGAAGATTTCGACAACTTACGGATAGTTTCTACGCGTTCAAGAATGTGTTCTCCCAACGCATCCTTGATGGTTTCTCCCAGCACTTTGCCGAGCATACTGACATTACTACGCAATGCGGAATATTGTTCGTTCATATTACCCCAGACACCCCATCTTATCGTTTGATAGCCCTGTATCCTTCACGTCGCATTGGCGCGAATATGCTCGGGCTTTGCTTTTCGTCGTCTTTTATAAAGCCACGTAAAAGCGGTGACGTCAAATGCTGCGAAATCGCTTCAGCAAACGAATAAATAGCAGGAATTTACGCCATTAAATTCACGACGCTTTAAATAAGCGTAACTTATGGGAATGTTAAAAAATCGCCTCGAATAACACCAAAGGTGTAGGTCGGATAAGATGCGCAAGCATCGCATCCGACATTGTTTGGCCTACGTTTTAATGCCAGCAAAAATGGTGAATCACCTGGGTGATCAGTTCGCGGGTGGGCTTGATAAACCTCGTCTCCAGATATTCATCAGGCTGATGAGCCTGATTAATTGAGCCAGGCCCCAGAACCAGCGTCGGGCATAACGTTTGAATAAACGGCGCTTCGGTACAGTAATTCACCACTTCGGTCTTTGCTCCGAGCAATTTCTCAACCACTTCAACCAGTTGATGATTCGGTGGGCATTCATAGCCAGGGATCGGCGGATGCAGCTCGTCGACCGTCAGACGACCCGGCCAGCGTTCGCTCACTGGAGCCAATGCATCGTTGAGCAAACCGTTAAGTTCATTGAGTGTCATGCCTGGCAGCGGACGAATATCCATATGCAACTCACAACAAGCGCAAATACGGTTAGATGCATCGCCGCCGTGGATATGCCCGAGGTTGAGCGTAGGGTATGGCACGGTAAACGCGTCGTAGTGATAACGTTCTTTCAGGTTATCGCGCAATTGCAAAATATGCCCTATGGCGTCGTGCATCAGTTCGATAGCGTTAACTCCGCGTGCTGGATCGCTGGAGTGGCCCGACTGGCCCTGAATACGGATGGCGTTAGAGATATGACCTTTATGCGCGCGTACCGGTTGCAGCGACGTTGGCTCGCCAATGATGGCGCAATCCGGGCGCAGGGCGGTAGTTTCGGCAAAATAACGCGCTCCGGCCATACTGGTTTCTTCATCGGCAGTCGCCAGAATGTAGAGCGGTTTTTCAAGCTTCGTGACGTCGACATCGCGTAGCGCATCAAGGATAAACGCAAAAAAGCCTTTCATGTCGGCGGTGCCTAAGCCGTAAAGCTTGCCGTCATGCTCCGTCAACGTAAATGGATCGCGCGTCCAGCGTCCGTCATCAAATGGCACCGTATCGGTATGCCCCGCCAGCAACAAACCGCCAGCCCCCTGTCCGCAACTGGCCAGCATATTAAATTTGTTGCGAGTTCCTGGCACAGGCTGTACTTCCACATTGAAGCCTAAATCCTTAAACCAGTCCGCCAGCAGAGTGATTAAATCTGCATTGCTTTGATCGAGTGCCTCTTCCGTGGCGCTTATTGAAGGTGTGGCAATCAGAGCACGGTAAATCTCGATAAATGGCGGTAATTTGTTTTTCATTGTTGACACACCTCTGGTCATGATAGTATCAATATTCATGCAGTATTTATGAATAAAAATACACTAACGTTGAGCGTAATAAAACCCACCAGCCGTAAGGTGAATGTTTTACGTTTAACCTGGCAACCAGACATAAGAAGGTGAATAGCCCCGATGTTGAATACGCTGATTGTGGGTGCCAGCGGCTACGCTGGCGCAGAGCTAGTGACCTATGTAAATCGCCATCCGCATATGAACATAACCGCTTTGACTGTTTCAGCGCAAAGCAATGATGCGGGAAAGTTAATCTCCGATTTGCATCCGCAGCTAAAAGGCATCGTTGATCTGCCGTTGCAGCCGATGTCGGATATCAGCGAGTTTAGCCCAGGGGTGGACGTGGTGTTTCTCGCCACCGCCCATGAAGTCAGCCACGATTTAGCGCCGCAATTTCTTGAAGCAGGCTGTGTGGTGTTCGACCTTTCCGGCGCGTTTCGTGTTAACGATGTCGCCTTCTATGAAAAATATTACGGCTTTACCCATCAATACCCGGAACTGCTGGAACAGGCAGCCTACGGTCTGGCGGAGTGGTGCGGTAATAAATTAAAAGAAGCGAACTTGATTGCCGTGCCAGGCTGTTATCCGACGGCAGCACAGCTGGCGCTGAAACCGTTGATTGATGCCGATCTTCTTGACCTCAATCAGTGGCCGGTGATCAACGCCACCAGCGGCGTGAGCGGTGCAGGACGTAAGGCAGCGATTTCAAATAGTTTTTGTGAAGTTAGCCTGCAACCGTATGGCGTCTTTACCCATCGCCATCAACCAGAGATCGCCATACACCTCGGTGCTGACGTTATCTTCACCCCGCATCTGGGCAATTTCCCGCGCGGCATTCTCGAAACCATTACCTGCCGCCTGAAACCGGGTGTGAGACAGGTGCAAGTGGCGCAAGCGTTACAGCAGGCGTATGCCCATAAACCACTGGTGCGGCTGTATGACAAAGGCGTTCCGGCGCTGAAAAATGTCGTTGGACTGCCATTCTGCGATATCGGTTTTGCCGTTCAGGGCGAGCATCTGATTATTGTGGCGACCGAAGACAACTTACTGAAAGGCGCGGCGGCACAAGCGGTGCAGTGCGCCAATATTCGTTTCGGCTATGCGGAAACGCAGTCTCTTATTTAAGGGTGCAATGATGAATCCATTAATTATCAAACTGGGTGGCGTACTGCTGGATAGTGAAGAGGCGCTGGAACGTCTGTTTAGCGCACTGGTGAATTATCGCGAGTCACATCAGCGTCCGCTGGTGATTGTGCACGGCGGCGGTTGCGTGGTGGATGAGCTGATGAAAGGGCTGAATCTGCCGGTGAAAAAGAAAAATGGCCTGCGGGTGACGCCTGCGGATCAGATAGACATTATCACCGGAGCTCTGGCGGGAACGGCAAATAAAACCCTGCTGGCATGGGCGAAGAAACATCAGATTGCGGCCGTAGGTTTGTTTCTCGGTGACGGCGACAGCGTTAAAGTGACCCAGCTTGATGAAGAGTTAGGCCATGTTGGACTGGCGCAGCCAGGTTCGTCTAAGCTTATCAACAGCTTGCTGGAGAACGGTTATCTGCCGGTGGTCAGCTCTATTGGCGTAACAGACGAAGGGCAACTGATGAACGTCAATGCCGACCAGGCGGCGACGGCGCTGGCGGCAACGCTGGGCGCGGATCTGATTTTGCTCTCTGACGTCAGCGGCATTCTCGACGGCAAAGGGCAACGTATTGCCGAAATGACCGCCGCGAAAGCAGAACAACTGATTGAGCAGGGCATTATTACTGACGGCATGATTGTGAAAGTGAACGCGGCGCTGGATGCTGCGCGCACGTTGGGCCGTCCGGTAGATATCGCCTCCTGGCGTCATGCGGAACAGCTTCCGGCACTGTTTAACGGTATGCCGATGGGTACGCGGATTTTAGCTTAAGTTTTGTTGGCCGGAGGCGCAGCTTTCCGGCATTGAATTTCAAAATAAGGAAACAGAGTTATGGCACTTTGGGGCGGGCGTTTTACCCAGGCAGCAGATCAACGGTTCAAACAATTCAACGACTCACTGCGCTTTGATTACCGTCTGGCGGAGCAGGATATTGTTGGCTCTGTGGCCTGGTCCAAAGCCCTGGTAACGGTCGGCGTGTTAACCGCAGAAGAGCAGGCGCAACTGGAAGAGGCGCTGAACGTGCTGCTGGAAGATGTTCGCGCCAGGCCACAACAAATCCTTGAAAGCGACGCCGAAGATATCCATAGCTGGGTGGAAGGCAAACTGATCGACAAAGTGGGTCAGTTAGGCAAAAAACTGCATACCGGGCGTAGCCGTAATGATCAGGTAGCAACTGACCTGAAACTGTGGTGCAAAGATACCGTTAGCGAGTTGCTGACGGCTAACCGGCAGTTACAATCCGCTCTGGTCGAGACCGCGCAGAACAATCAGGACGCGGTGATGCCGGGTTACACTCACCTGCAACGCGCCCAGCCGGTGACGTTCGCTCACTGGTGCCTGGCCTACGTTGAGATGCTGGCGCGTGATGAAAGCCGTTTGCAGGACGCGCTTAAGCGTCTGGATGTCAGCCCGCTAGGCTGTGGCGCACTGGCAGGAACGGCCTATGAAATCGACCGTGAACAGTTAGCAGGCTGGCTGGGCTTTGCTTCGGCGACCCGTAACAGTCTCGACAGCGTTTCTGACCGTGACCATGTGTTGGAACTGCTTTCTGCTGCCGCTATCGGCATGGTGCATCTGTCGCGTTTTGCTGAAGATCTGATTTTCTTTAACACCGGCGAAGCGGGGTTTGTGGAGCTTTCTGACCGTGTGACTTCCGGTTCATCATTAATGCCGCAGAAGAAAAACCCGGATGCGCTGGAGCTGATTCGCGGTAAATGCGGTCGGGTGCAGGGGGCGTTAACCGGCATGATGATGACGCTGAAAGGTTTGCCGCTGGCTTACAACAAAGATATGCAGGAAGACAAAGAAGGTCTGTTCGACGCGCTCGATACCTGGCTGGACTGCCTGCATATGGCGGCGCTGGTGCTGGACGGCATTCAGGTGAAACGTCCGCGTTGCCAGGAAGCGGCGCAGCAGGGTTACGCCAACGCTACTGAACTGGCGGATTATCTGGTGGCGAAAGGCGTACCGTTCCGCGAGGCGCACCATATTGTGGGTGAAGCTGTGGTGGAAGCCATTCGTCAGGGCAAAGCGCTGGAAGATCTGCCGCTCAGTGAGTTGCAGAAATTCAGCCAGGTGATTGGCGAAGATGTCTATCCGATTCTGTCGCTGCAATCGTGCCTCGACAAGCGTGCAGCAAAAGGCGGTGTCTCACCGCAACAGGTGGCGCAGGCGATTGCTTTTGCGCAGGCGCGGTTGGGGTAATTTGTTTATATTGCTCCCCTGAAAATGGGGAGCTTACCACGCCTACAAAGTGTGACACTTCGTAGGCGGATAAGGCGTTTACGCCGCATCAGGCAGAAATTTGTCAGCATTCTGGTGACCTTAAATTTAACGCCCAACCAGAACCATTATTTGTCACATTCCTTTTTATTCTTGCGTCTTATTTACCTTCACTCTCTCCATAAAAATTATATTTTCAATACATCAGCCAATACATACTTTAATTAATTGAATATAATTCATTTCTATTGCCGTGTTCATTTTTAATGATTAACGGAGTTTGTTATGTGATTATTTAACGTGTTGTTTTAACGATGATGGCTAATTATTCAGGTGGTTTTTGAGGGTGTTTTTTCTCCTCGGTAGAAATTTTTATTTTTAATGTGATCACGGTTGAATAATCACCTTTTCTCTCTTGTATGGTAGTAGGCGTAAAATTAAGTTTGAAGTGTCTATTTACAATACAGGAGATTGCAATAATGAAAATTATTGCTGTGGATGTTTTTGTTACTTGTCCCGGGCGTAATTTCGTTACGCTTAAAATAACCACTGAAAGCGGACTTTGTGGATTAGGAGATGCCACGTTAAATGGTCGCGAATTGTCGGTCGCTTCTTATCTGAAAGATCATCTTTGTCCTCAATTAATTGGCCGCGATGCCAGCCGTATCGAAGATATCTGGCAATTCTTTTATAAAGGAGCTTACTGGCGACGTGGTCCCGTCACGATGTCGGCCATTTCTGCCATTGATATGGCGTTGTGGGATATCAAAGCTAAAGCGGCAAATATGCCATTGTATCAACTGCTTGGTGGCGCTTCTCGTGAAGGCGTGATGGTTTATTGCCACACCACCGGGCGGACGATTGATGAAGTCCTTGAAGACTATGCAAAGCACCAGCAGATGGGCTTTAAGGCGATTCGTGTGCAGTGTGGTGTACCGGGTATGCAAACCACCTATGGTCTGGCGAAGGGCAAAGGACTGGCGTATGAACCAGCAACCAAAGGCCTGTGGCCAGAAGAGCAGTTGTGGTCTTCAGAAAAGTATCTCGATTTTACGCCGAAGTTATTTGAAGCGGTGCGTAATAAGTTCGGTTTTAACGAACATCTGTTGCATGACATGCACCATCGCCTGACCCCCATCGAAGCGGCGCGCTTTGGGAGGAGCATTGAGGATTACCGCCTGTTCTGGATGGAAGATCCGACGCCTGCCGAGAACCAGGAATGTTTTCGTCTGATTCGCCAGCATACCGTGACGCCGATTGCGGTCGGTGAAGTGTTTAACAGTATCTGGGACTGCAAGCAGTTAATCGAAGAGCAGCTGATTGACTATATTCGCACGACGATTACCCATGCAGGCGGCATTACCGGGATGCGACGGATTGCCGATTTTGCATCGCTTTATCAGGTACGTACCGGTTCGCATGGCCCTTCAGATTTATCGCCTGTTTGTCATGCGGCGGCGCTGCATTTTGACCTCTGGGTGCCAAACTTTGGCGTTCAGGAGTACATGGGCTATTCCGAACAAATGCTTGAAGTCTTCCCGCACAGCTGGCGCTTCGATGAAGGTTATATGCACCCAGGCGATGAACCGGGGCTGGGTATTTCTTTCGATGAGAAACTGGCGGCGAAATATCCGTATGACCCAGCGTATCTCCCCGTCGCGCGACTGGAAGACGGTACATTGTGGAACTGGTAATAGCGGTTCGCTTAATTATTTTCTGAATATTCATCAAATCGATTAATTCCGCTCAAGGAGCTAAAAATGGACATTGATGTGTCAACCAGTGTTGCGGGTAATAAACCGCAACGGATTCGTCGTATTCAGACAGTGACCCTGGTTTTATTATTTATGGCGGGGATCGTTAATTTTCTCGACCGTTCATCATTGAGCGTGGCAGGTGAAGCGATTCGTGGCGAGTTAGGATTATCGGCTACAGAGTTTGGTGTTTTGCTTTCTGCATTTTCTCTGTCTTATGGTTTTTCACAACTTCCTTCCGGTATTTTGCTAGACCGCTTTGGCCCACGAATAGTTTTAGGCGCAGGTTTAATATTCTGGTCATTAATGCAGGCATTAACAGGAATGGTTAATTCTTTTAGCCACTTTATTTTAATGCGTATCGGTCAGGGTATTGGCGAAGCGCCATTTATGCCTGCGGGAGTAAAGTCGATCACCGACTGGTATGCGCAAAAAGAACGCGGCACGGCGCTGGGGATTTTTAACTCATCTACCGTTATCGGTCAGGCTATCGCGCCTCCTGCTCTTGTATTGATGCAACTGGCATGGGGCTGGCGGGCAATGTTCGTCATCATCGGCGTGGCGGGGATTCTGGTTGGGATCTGTTGGTACGCGTGGTATCGCAACCGGGCGCAGTTTGTCCTGACCGACGAAGAACGGACCTATCTCTCCGCGCCGGTTAAACCGCGTCCACAATTACAATTTAGCGAGTGGCTGGCGCTGTTTAAGCATCGGACAACCTGGGGGATGATTTTAGGTTTCTCTGGCGTCAATTATACCGGTTGGCTCTACATCGCGTGGTTACCCGGTTATTTACAAGCCGAGCAAGGCTTCAGTCTGGCGAAAACCGGTTGGGTGGCGGCAATTCCTTTCCTCGCGGCGGCGGTCGGGATGTGGGTTAACGGTATTGTTGTCGATCGGCTGGCGAAAAAAGGCTATGACCTGGCGAAGACGCGTAAAACGGCTATTGTCTGCGGTTTGATGATGTCGGCATTAGGCACGTTGCTGGTCGTGCAATCTTCCTCGCCAGCCTAGGCGGTAGCGTTTATCTCAATGGCGCTGTTCTGCGTGCATTTCGCGGGAACATCTGCATGGGGGCTGGTGCAGGTGATGGTGTCAGAAACAAAAGTGGCTTCCATCGCCGGGATTCAAAACTTTGGCAGTTTTGTTTTTGCTTCCTTTGCTCCGATCGTAACCGGTTGGGTCGTGGATACCACACACTCGTTTAATCTGGCGCTGGTTATCGCGGCCTGTGTGACGTTCACCGGGGCGCTGTGTTACTTCTTTATTGTCAAAGATCGGATTGAGTAACCGTTACTATCAGGCTCTCTTGCTGTGGGCCTGTAGAATAAAAAAAAGCGGATCCTGGAGATCCGCAAAAGTTCACGTTGGCTTTAGTTATTCGAGTTGAGAAACTCTCGAAACGGGCAGTGACTTCAAGGGTTAAAAGAGGTGCCGCTCCGTTTCTGTGAGCAATTATCAGTCAGAATGCTTGATAGGGATAATCGTTCGTTGCTATGCTACCTATCGCCGCGAACTATCGTGGCAATGGAGGATGGATAATGAATATTCGTGATCTTGAGTACCTGGTGGCATTGGCCGAACACCGCCATTTTCGGCGTGCGGCAGATTCCTGCCACGTTAGCCAGCCGACGCTTAGCGGGCAAATTCGTAAGCTGGAAGATGAGTTGGGCGTGATGTTGCTGGAGCGGACCAGCCGTAAAGTGTTGTTCACCCAGGCGGGAATGCTGCTGGTGGATCAGGCGCGTACCGTACTGCGTGAGGTGAAAGTCCTTAAAGAGATGGCAAGCCAGCAGGGCGAGACGATGTCCGGGCCGCTGCATATTGGTTTGATTCCCACGGTTGGACCGTACCTGCTACCGCATATTATCCCGATGCTGCACCAGACCTTTCCAAAGCTGGAAATGTATCTGCATGAAGCACAGACCCACCAGTTACTGGCGCAACTGGACAGCGGCAAACTCGATTGCGTGATCCTCGCGCTGGTGAAAGAGAGCGAAGCATTCATTGAAGTGCCGTTGTTTGATGAGCCAATGTTGCTGGCTATCTATGAAGATCACCCGTGGGCGAACCGCGAATGTGTACCGATGGCCGATCTGGCAGGGGAAAAACTGCTGATGCTGGAAGATGGTCACTGTTTGCGCGATCAGGCAATGGGTTTCTGCTTTGAAGCCGGGGCGGATGAAGATACACACTTCCGCGCGACCAGCCTGGAAACTCTGCGCAACATGGTGGCGGCAGGTAGCGGGATCACTTTACTGCCTGCGCTGGCTGTGCCGCCGGAACGCAAACGCGATGGGGTTGTTTATCTGCCGTGCATTAAGCCGGAACCACGCCGCACTATTGGCCTGGTTTATCGTCCTGGCTCACCGCTGCGCAGCCGCTATGAGCAGCTGGCAGAGGCCATCCGCGCAAGAATGGATGGCCATTTCGATAAAGTGTTAAAACAGGCGGTTTAAGCCATTTAGCGCAGCTACCCGATAGGCTTCCGCCATCGTCGGGTAGTTAAAGGTGGTGTTGACGAAGTACTCAATAGTGTTGCCGCCACCTTTCTGTTCCATAATCGCCTGACCGATATGAATAATTTCGGCAGCGCGCTCGCCAAAGCAGTGAATACCCAGAATCTCTTTTGTTTCCCGATGGAACAAAATTTTCAGCGTGCCCACGTTCATGCCGACGATTTGTGCACGTGCCAGATGTTTAAACTGGGCGCGGCCCACTTCATATGGCACTTTCATCGCGGTCAGCTGCTGTTCGGTTTTGCCTACAGAGCTGATTTCCGGGATGGTGTAAATGCCGGTAGGGATATCTTCAATCAGATGTGCGGTGGCTTCACCTTTCACCAGCGCCTGCGCGGCAATGCGCCCCTGGTCATAGGCTGCCGACGCCAGGCTCGGATAACCAATCACGTCGCCCACCGCGTAAACGTGCGGCTGTGCGGTCTGATACATGCTGTTGACCTTCAGCTGTCCGCGACTGTCAGTTTCCAGCCCAATGTTCTGTAACGCCAGCGAATCGGTATTACCGGTGCGACCGTTGGCATAGAGCAGACAGTCAGCTTTCAGTTTTTTACCCGACTTCAGATGCATGATCACACCGTCGTCACAGCCTTCGATCTTCTCGTACTCTTCGTTGTGACGAATCACTACGCCACTGTTCCAGAAGTGATAGGAGAGAGAATCTGACATCTCTTGATCGAGAAATGCCAGCAGGCGATCGCGGGTGTTGATCAGATCCACTTTTACATCCATACCGCGGAAGATCGACGCATATTCACAGCCGATCACTCCAGCACCGTAAATAAGTACATGGCGCGGTTCGTGGTGCATGCTAAGAATTGAGTCGCTGTCATAAATGCGTGGATGGGTGAAATCAACATCTGTTGGATGATATGGACGAGAACCGCAGGCAATAACAAATTTTTCAGCAGTTAGTGTTTCGACGCTGCCGTCCGGGCAATCCAGCGCCAACGTATGCTCATCAACAAAGCGAGCGTTCCCCTGCAATATTTCACAGTGATTACGTTCGTAAAATCCCTGACGCATGCGCGTTTGTTGATTAATCACGTTATCGGCATGGTTAAGGATATCGGCAAAAGAAGAGCGGAGCAGTCGGGAATGGTCGCTGTATAGTGGGTTTTGATTGAATTCTATAATGCGGCTGACGGCGTGACGGAGAGCTTTCGACGGGATGGTGCCCCAGTGGGTGCAACCGCCGCCAACATTTTGATAACGCTCGATAACTGCGACGCGCGCACCTTGCTTAACCAGGCCCATCGCAGCGCCTTCGCCGCCGGGGCCGGAACCTATTACTATGGCATCGTAATCGTAGGAATGTGGCATGGTAGGGCTTACCTATTCTTATACATAAAAGCAACAGAATGGTAACATTTTATCGTGGGTAAGCCAATTGATTGTATGGGTCCACCACATATTGCAATTTTTATTCTCTTTTAAAATATATTCCACG
>OKPL01000148.1_pt1 | contig 25952 bp, 22 predicted proteins | sample 1612301 | NCBI WGS metagenome assembly OKPL01 (sample SAMN04436790, study PRJEB24849) | human gut metagenome | biome: human gut; feature: NICU; material: stool | host: Homo sapiens | place: USA: Saint Louis, MO | collected 2011-04-21
TATGATATACTAAAAAAGAGCCGCTCATGGGTTGAGCGGTTTTTCTATGTAAATTTTAAATCTACATTTTAGTTAAATATAATATTAGTATTTTGGGGGACATATGAACTGGAAACGCTTGGCTTTATGCGCAATGTTGGGGATTACAGTGCTTGGTACAACTGCATGCGGTACAAACAGTGGTGAACAACCACAAGGTAACACCGTGAAAGCAGAAACTGTAGCTATGCCCAATTTTACAAACGCACCAATTGCTGATGAATATGCTATCTTTGATACAAACTATGGTCAATTTAAGGTTCGTTTGTTAGGGTCTAAAGCGCCGATTACGGTCAAAAATTTTGATTATCTCGTGAAAAAAGGCTTCTATAATGGTGTGACATTTCACCGTGTTATCGAAGGCTTTATGATTCAAGGTGGAGATCCTGATGGCACAGGTGCTGGTGGCCCAGGCTATACAATTCCTGATGAATTCTCCAATGATTTACACTTCAATAAAATGGGCGTTCTAGCCATGGCTAACCGTGGTCCTAATACAGGAGGATCTCAATTTTTTATTACCTTGGGACCTACGGATTGGTTAGATAATAAACACACCATCTTTGGTACTGTAGTACAAGGCATGGATGTAGTTGAAAAAATCGGCAAGGTTAAAACCGGTCGCAATGATAAGCCAGTAGAACCAGTAATCATCAATACCATTACATTGGAGCCGATTACTGATGATGCGAAAAATGGCAAATAAGAAAAGTACTTCTCAAGAGTCTCTTTCTGGTGAATGCGCATCTACACAAGAGGTACAAGGTATAATTGTAGATTGTGATACAATCTTGAACGACGCTAGTGTTCAAGGCGATGAATCAAAAGAAATGCACTATATTTACTTAGTGCGTTGCTCTGATGATTCTTTGTATTGTGGATGGACTACAGATCTCAAACGTCGAATAGATGCTCACAATGGACATATCCCAGGCGGTGCAAAATATACGCGAGGACGTCGTCCTGTGACCTTGGTATATGCTGAAAGCTTTCACCAAAAACAAGAAGCACAACGCAGGGAATATGCTATTAAACGGATGACGAAGACTAAGAAATTGAGACTCATTAAGGGTGCAAAATAGTCCTTGATTATGGTATAATATGATGATTAATTACTACCACGGAGGTTGAAAATGAAGCGGGTTCTAGTGTCCGTAAAGAGTGTACAACGAGATATGGATGGTAAGGATACCGTAGTGGAACTGATTTCCCCAGGTACGTCACATGAAAAAGGTAATGCTCAATATGTGCGTTATGAAGAATCTAGTGTGACTGGATTGGATGGGGTTAAGACGACCATTAAAATTCATGATGATTCTATCGTGTTGCTCCGAACAGGGGCTGTCAATATGCGTCATCAATACGTCCGTGGTGAAGAACGTGAAGCCGTATATGAAACACCATATGGTGATTTACATATGGCCGTAAATACTCATGAATTAACAGTAGACTTTCACGATGGTGTAGGTCATGTTCATTTAGGATATGATATTTCCGTCGAAGGTGAATGGCAATTTTATAATCAGTTAGATATAGACGTGCGGGAGGATATAGAGCATGGACATGAAGGAAATCCTGAAATCGGGGATTGAACAGGCATTACAAGATACGATTAACAGCGGTGATTTGCCGGCTGGGGAATATCCAGAAATCGTTCTCGAAGTGCCACCTCAAAAGGAATTCGGTGATTTTTCTACAAACATCGCTATGCAATCCGCTCGTGTGGCTCGTCAAAATCCTCGAGCTATTGCTGAAGCTTTGATTAGTCATATGAATTTTGATTGGCTTGAACGTGCTGAGGTTGCTGGCGCAGGTTTTATTAATTTCTTTTTGAAGTCTGATATGGTGTATGATACGTTAAAAGCCATTTTGAATGCTGGTACTGAGTATGGTGTTCAACCATTGCGTGCGCGCGATACGATTCAAGTAGAGTACGTAAGTGCAAACCCAACAGGTCCATTGCATGTTGGTCATGGCCGTGGTGCTGCGTATGGTAGTGCTCTTGTAAACTTGTTGCGTGCAGCGGGTTACAATGTACAATCTGAATACTATATCAATGATGCAGGTAATCAAATCGACAACATGGCGATTTCCATTGAGTACCGCTTTCAAGAATTGCAAGGTGCTACATTAGTATTCCCACCTAAACGCAATGAAGACGGCTCTATGCCTGAGTTCGATATTCCAGAAGGGGCGTTAGTGTTCCCTGAAAATGGCTATCGTGGCCCAGATATTATTGAAACAGCAAAAGCGATTGCTGAACGTGAAGGCTTTGATAAATTAAATGCCATGAACGAAGTAGATCGTATAGCCTTGTTTAAGGAAGAGGGCTTAAAAGAAAAATTAGCTCGCTTAGAGGAAACATTAAGAAACTTCCGCGTTACTTTTGATAATTGGTTCTCTGAACGTACAGTTCATGAATCGGATGAAATTCATCATTCTGTAGAGGCTCTGAAGGCCCTTGGTAAAGTCTATGAAAAAGATGGTGCATTGTGGTTAAAATCCACTGACTACGGTGATGATAAAGACCGTGTAGTTATTCGTGATAATGGGGTTCCTACGTATTTAGCGGCAGATATTGCATATCATCGCAATAAATATGATCGTGGTTTCAAGGAAATGATTGATATCTGGGGCGCTGACCATCATGGCTATGTATGTCGTGTAAAAGCGGCTATGGCGGCGTTTGGTTATGACCCTGATAAATTAACCGTATTGTTATTACAAATGGTAGCATTGTTCCGTGACGGACAACTTGTTAAATTGTCTAAACGTAGTGGCGATAGTGTTACATTAGATGAATTGATCGAAGAGGTTGGCGTAGATGCGTCTCGCTATTTCTTCTTGATGCGTTCTTTGGATAGCCAACTTGATTTTGATATTAACTTGGCAAAATCTCGCAGTAATGACAACCCAGTGTATTATATCCAATATGCTCATGCTCGTATTCACAGCATTTATAACCAAGTGCGTGAAGCTGGCATTGCATTTGGCAATTATAGTGAAACTGATTTCACAACGCTTACAAGTGAAATGGAATTAGAATTAATTAAGAAATTAGCTGAATATCCGGAAGAGGTCGTTCAAGCTGCCGAACATCGTGCCCCTCATCGTATTGCTCGTTATCTATATGATTTGGCAAGCATGTTCCATTCATTCTACCGTCAAGGTCGTATCATTGGCGTAGATCCAGCATTACAACAAGCTCGTCTTGGATTAATTACAGCGATTGCCCTCGTTCTTCGTCAAGGCTTGGGTATTTTAGGTATTTCCGCTCCGGAAAAAATGTAATAGGTGGGAGGCATCATGGCAACTAAGTATATTTTCGTAACTGGCGGCGTTGTTTCTTCTCTTGGGAAGGGAATTACAGCAGCATCTTTGGGTCGTTTACTAAAAAACCGTGGTTTCAATGTAACGATTCAAAAATTTGACCCATACATTAATATCGATCCGGGTACGATGAGCCCTTACCAACATGGTGAAGTATTTGTAACAGATGATGGCGCTGAAACTGACCTTGATTTGGGTCATTATGAACGCTTTATCGATATTAACCTTAGTAAACGTTCCAATATTACAGCTGGTAAAGTATATTGGTCTGTAATCAATAAAGAGCGCAAAGGTGATTATCTAGGTAGCACTGTACAAGTAATTCCACATATTACAAATGAAATTAAACAAAATGTTTACCGTGTAGGTAAAGAGGATAATGCTGATGTAGTTATTACAGAAATTGGTGGTACCGTAGGTGATATTGAAAGCTTGCCATTTATGGAAGCCATTCGTCAAGTGAAAAAAGAAGTAGGTCGTAACGACGTACTTTACATTCACGTTACATTAGTGCCTTACATCAATGCCGCAGGCGAGTTGAAAACAAAACCTACACAACATAGTGTAAAAGAATTGCGTAGCATTGGTATTCAACCAGATATTTTGGTATGCCGTAGCGAAAAACACATTTCTGATGAAATGAAAGAAAAACTTGCGTTGTTCTGCGACGTAGAACCAGAAGCCGTTATTGAAAACCAAACTTGTAGCTCCATCTATGAAGTGCCATTGATGATGCAAGATCAAGGTCTTGATGATATTGTTATTAAAAAATTAGGCCTTGAAGATCGTCCTTGCGATATGACTGCATGGAAAGAAATGGTTCATAAGATTTTGAATCCTAATAAAGATATTACAGTTGCTATCGTTGGTAAGTATGTAGCGTTGCATGATGCGTATTTGTCCGTAGTTGAAGCTCTAGATCATGCTGGTATTGCTACGGGTACTAAAGTGAATATTCGTTGGATTGACTCCGAAGAACTTGATGATACATCTGTAGATCCTAAAGAGGTATTTGAAGGTGTTGAAGGCATCATCGTACCTGGTGGATTTGGTTCCCGTGGTGTAGAAGGTAAAATTCGTACAATCCAATATGCTCGTGAAAACAATATTCCATATCTCGGCCTATGCCTTGGCATGCAGTCTGCAGTCATGGAATTTGCTCGTAACGTATGTGGCATGGAAGGAGCAACCTCTAGCGAATTCGACGAAAATGCTAAGTACAAAGTAATTGACTTGATGAGTGATCAAGTTGATGTAGATAAAAAAGGCGGTACGATGCGTTTAGGTATCTATCCATGCAAAGTGGAAGCCGGTACGAAAACTCACGAGGCTTATGGAGAAGATTTGATTTATGAACGTCATCGTCATCGCTATGAGTTCAACAATGAATACCGTCAACAATTGACCGATGCAGGTCTTGTGATTTCAGGTACATCTCCAGATGGCCGTCTTGTTGAAAGTATTGAAGTAAAAAATCATCCATTCTTTATTGGTACACAAGCACATCCAGAACTTAAGTCTCGCCCAAATAATGCACACCCATTATTCCGTGGCTTCGTAGATGCAATTTTAGAACTAAAAAAATAGTACGTAAAAAAAAAGAAAGGTGCTCAGAAATGAGCATCTTTCTTCTTTTTTTGCTTACATCGAAAAAAGTTGGAAAAACATATCGATAAATTTAAAAATAACGCTTGCAATATTGAATGATATTTGTTATTATATAGACAAAGATAGATATAGATATGGTGCTAAGTACACCAATGTAAATATATTCGTTAAATATGGAACTCAAATAAGGAGGACATAACATGTCTATTATTGGTAAACAACTTCCTGAATTTACACTTGATGCTTTCAAAAAACCTGAATTGGTAAAAGTTAGCACTGCAGACGTGTTGGGTAAATGGTCTGTATTCGTATTCTATCCAGCAGACTTCACATTCGTATGCCCTACTGAGTTGGAAGACGTACAAAACTCTTATGCAGAGTTGAAAGAATTGGGTTGCGAAGTTTACTCCGTATCTTGTGACTCCGAATTCGTTCACAAAGCATGGTCTGATGCTTCTCCAAGCATTAATAAAATCGAGTACTACATGTTGGCTGACAAAAAACATGAATTAGCTGATTTCTTCGATGTATTCCAAGAAGAATCTGCTATGGCTTACCGTGGTACATTCGTAGTAGATCCAGAAGGCTTCGTGCGTACAGCAGAAATTCATGATATGGGTATCGGCCGTTCCGCTGAAGAATTAGTTCGCAAAGTACAAGCTGCTCAATTTGTAGCTAAACATGGCGATCAAGTGTGCCCTGCACGTTGGAAACCAGGTAAAGATACTTTGAAACCAGGTCTTGATCTTGTAGGTAAAATCTAATTAAGAAACTTATACTTAAATGCTAGAGTAATCTAGACAACTCCTCAAATGACATAAACACGGGCGCGCATCGTTTTCCTGACGATACGGTAAGTCCCAATACCAGATGAACCCTCTCCAATTCATCATGGTAAACCTCATATAACAAACTACAAACTATACGCAAAAGGACTGGCCTTCGGGCTGGTCCTTTTGTGTTGTTAATATCCCTTTATAAAAGTAGGAAATAAGTTCTTGCATTTTTATAGTGAGTGGTCTATAATGAAATTAATTCCTATTAATATGAAAGGTTTTATAAATAGTTTTATAGATATAATATAAGTACTTTATAATATGGGGTGTGTTTAACACTAACGTTTACAAAGAAAGGCAAAATATATGAGGATTTCCACAAAAGGTCGGTATGCATTGATGGTCCTCATCGATTTGGCAGAGCAAGGTCAAGATAAACCTGTCTCCTTGCGATCTGTGGCAGAACGACAAGGCATATCTGAAAAATACCTAGAAGGTATCGTAGCTCGTTTAGGCGCTGCAAAACTAGTGGATAGTATCCGCGGTAAGTATGGCGGCTATCGCTTATCTAAAAGTCCTAAAGAATATACAATTATTGAAATTTTGCTTGCTACAGAGGAATCTATGGCTATCATCTCTACCCTTGATGAAGGGGTGAGTACTGATACAGTGATCAACGAACGGACTGTTGGTTTCTGGGCAGGATTACAAAACTATATTCATGATTATTTAGAAAACGTAACCCTTCAAGATGTAATCGATGGGACCTATGCTAAACTTGATACAAAATATGATAATTGGGATGGTTCTATTTAATAAGGAGTGACCACTATGTCTAAAATTGCAAAATCTTTTGTTGAATTAATCGGTAAAACACCATTATTAGCTGCTACACGTTTTGGTAAAAAATATGGTGCAAACGCTAATATTTTCGCAAAATTGGAATACTTCAACCCAGGCGGTTCCGTAAAAGACCGTATCGCAGCAGCAATCATTCAAGCTGCAGTTGAATCTGGTGAATTACAACCAGGAGGCACAATCGTAGAAGCTACATCTGGTAATACTGGTATTGGCTTGTCTGCTGTAGGTGCTGCGCTTGGTTATAAAGTTGTAATCGTAATGCCTGAAACGATGTCCATTGAACGCCGTAAATTAATGCTTGGTTATGGCGCGCAACTCGTATTGACTGACGGTTCTCTTGGCATGAAAGGCGCTATTGCAAAAGCTAAGGAAATCGTAACGGCTACAGCCGGTGCTATTGAAGCAGGTCAGTTCGTAAATCAAGCTAATCCAGCAATTCATTACAGAACAACTGGACCTGAAATCTGGCAAGATACTGATGGTACTGTAGATATCTACGTGTCTGGTGTTGGTACAGGCGGTACGTTGACAGGTGCAGGTCGCTACTTGAAAGAACAAAACCCTGATGTACATGTGGTTGCCGTAGAACCAGCAGATTCTCCTGTATTGTCTAATGGTAAACCAGGCCCTCATAAAATCCAAGGCTTAGGTGCTGGCTTCATTCCAGATACATTGGATACTAACATTTACGATGAAGTAATCCAAGTTTCTAACGAGGATGCTTTTGCTACATCTCAAGCTTTCGGTCACACAGAAGGCGTATTGGTAGGTATTTCCTCTGGTGCTGCGCTTTGGGCGGCTCAAGAATTGGCAAAACGCCCTGAAAATAAAGGCAAAAATATTGTAGTAATTCTCCCTGATACAGGCGAACGCTACTTATCTACAGCATTGTTCCCTGAAGTTTAATCGCCTATCATGGTGAAAGCATAATAATTGCTTTTACCTGGCTCAAACACATAGATGCCCCCTGTATTTTACAGGGGGCATCCTTTTTTGATTGAATTCTTTTATTATTATAATAGGGTGATGTACTGATTAAATAATGGTGCAGATTATTCATAGTCGGAGAGGGACTTTCACAATAACATTTATAATTGAATACACAAGAAAATTTATAATTGTATATGAAAAAGGAACTACTAGGTAGCTCCTTTAGTATTTTGGTATGTATTTAATTGTGATTATCTACCGTTTTTAACGATATTATCCATCCAGTTGAATAATTCTTCTAAATCGTAGTCACCAGAGTGATCTACATTAAATGGTGTTGCCATATCTACTCTGTACCCAAGGTTTTGAGCACGTGTACCTACGATTAAAGGAATTGCAACAGATGTATTACTGTCGGCTGTGCCATAACGAATACGATAGAATCGTGCATTTGTCGCAGCAGGAGAACCAAGATAGTTCATTGGGTTCATCATAGTAACGATCTTAGCATTTTCTACGTATACATCTTGGTTAGCTGTTGAATCGTGTAATGCAGCAGTAATGGTAAAGTGATTATTATCTGTAGTACTTGTACCAAATAGATTGTTTTCACCTGTATCATTAGCACGAGAGTCAAAGGCACCAGGCGCTTTTGAGCGACTTACAAAGTGGTTATATGCTTCCCAGTTAATGTCTTTGATGGCCCCTGTTTTATTATCTCGTACAAGGTATGTATGCTTGGATAAATCAGTACCTTGAGCTGCTGCTTTATTAGCGGCAGCAACGATAAACTCTTTTACATAGTTTTTGAAAGTCCCGTTACCATTCTTGTCGAGTTTTAGTATACGACCTAGAGAGTCACGTAATTGTAAGTTATTTACGTAATCAGGGAAGTGTTCGCTGAGCATTTTAGAGTATGATAAATCGTCTGTATTCAAGTTTACACGTTGCATCGTACGTTGTGGTGGAGCAGAGTTACCACCTACATTAGCTTGTGGTAATTCGCCTTGGCCCATAGTTACTTTGTTAAAAGATGTGATACCGTTATAGCTCCATTCGTAAGCCATATCTGCCGCATCAAGGTTAGTGATAGGGGCATATGCGGATGCTGCGTATACATTAGTTGCCGCTGTAGCTGCACCTAATGCTTGTAAATATGGTTGGAAGTCGGAGCTGTTACCAGTTGCACCTTGTAATAAGGATACACCACCGCCTGCACTTGTACCATTTGTGATAATGCGGTTTGCATTACCTGGCATAGCGGAATCGTTAGCGTGTAAGTAAGCTGTAGCCGCTTGTAAGTCAACGATTACTGCAGGGGCCTTACCGATAAAGTTGCCATCGGAAGCTTTATTGGTACGACCACGAGTAGATGGGGAAGCTACTACATAACCACGGGATAATGCATAAAGAACACTGTTAGGTTTTCCATTTTCCATCTTAGGCGTCATAGCCTGGCTCGGCATGTAACCACCTACTGCATTTGGCATGAAGATAGGGGCTGTTTGGGTATTGTAACCATTGATTGTGCCGTTGTTGAAATATTCCTCTGGTACATAAATGTTCATGTATTGCTGATCTATGTCGATTGGATTAGCCACGTAAGGGATATACTCGAAGGCGCGATATTTAATTTCCTTATTATCTACTGTGGTAGACATGGATTCATAATTTTTCGCGTCGAAAGCAAGACTAATCTTTGCAGACGCATCAGCTTGCAATGGGGGTTCAATTGGTTGGGAGAGAATATTTTTCTCTTCTGTAACAGGAGAGCCTTTTGTGGAAGCTTCATTACGAGCATTTACATAAGATTGTGGTAATTTACTTTCTTGAACCTGTTTAGTCTCTGCCTCAGATTTAGCTTTTGCTTCAGCTTCAGATTGAGCTTTAGCCTTAGCCTTAGCCTCGGCTTCAGCCTGAGCTTTAGCAGCAGCATCTGCTTCTGCTTTAGCTTTTGCCTCTGCTTCAGCTTGCGCTTTAGCAGCAGCATCTGCTTCTGCTTTAGCTTTTGCCTCTGCCTCAGCCTGAGCTTTAGCTGCAGCTGCCGCTTCTTCTTTTGCTAGTTGTTCAGCAGCTAAACGTTCTTGTTCTTCTTGGATCGCAGCTTGTCTTGCAAGTTCCGCTTGTTTAGCAGCAATACGTTCTTGCTCTGCCTTAATAGCAGCTTCGCGTTCTGCTTTAGCTTTCTCGGCCGCGATACGCTCTTGTTCAGCTTTTAAAGCGGCTTGCCGTTGAGCCTCAGCTTGTTGAGCAGCAATACGTTCTTGTTCTGCTTTAATAGCTGCTTGGCGTTGCGCTTCGGCTTGTTGAGCGGCAATACGTTCTTGCTCCGCTCTAATAGCCGCTTGGCGTTGAGCCTCAGCTTGTTGAGCGGCAATACGCTCTTGTTCAGCTTTAATAGCCGCTTGGCGTTGCGCTTCAGCTTGCTGAGCGGCGATACGTTCTTGTTCTGCTTTAATAGCTGCTTGGCGTTGCGCTTCGGCTTGCTGAGCGGCGATACGTTCTTGTTCAGCTTTAATAGCGGCTTGCCGTTGAGCCTCAGCTTGCTGAGCGGCGATACGTTCTTGTTCAGCTTTAATAGCTGCTTGGCGTTGCGCTTCGGCTTGTTGAGCGGCGATACGTTCTTGTTCCGCTTTAATAGCCGCTTGGCGTTGAGCCTCAGCTTGTTGAGCGGCGATACGTTCTTGTTCCGCTCTAATAGCCGCTTGGCGTTGCACTTCTGCTTGTTGAGCGGCGATACGTTCTTGTTCAGCTTTAATAGCCGCTTGGCGTTGAGCCTCAGCTTGTTGAGCTGCAATACGCTCTTGTTCCGCCTGTTGCTCAGCAATACGGCGTTGTTCCTCTTGGATACGAATGCGCTCTTGCTCTGCCGCTTGACGGCGTTCTTCTACAATACGCGCTTGCTCAGCTTGTTGGGCCGCAATACGTTCCTGCTCAGCACGTAAAGCTGCTTGGCGTTGAGCCTCTGCTTGTTGAGCTACCACACGTTCTTGTTCCGCCTGCAAAGCTGCTTGCCGTTGGGCTTCTGATTGTTGTTGTGCTTGTAGTGCGGCTTGCCGTTGTGCTTCAGCTTGCTTTTGAGCAAGTTGTTGTTGATCAGCTTGAGATAAATTTTCTTGTTGGGATGCTTCTTCAGCGGCTAGTTGAGCTAGACGCTCACGCTCAGCTCGTTGAATATCTCGAATCGTAAGCCTCTGTTTTGCTACTACGGCTTTGGTTACTGTAGTATTTGATACAGTTAATGGAGCTATGGATTCTTGTTGAATAACAACAGGCGTACGCTGTACTTGTGTAGTTTGTACTTGTTGCTTACCATCCACTGGTTTCTCTACAGTAACAGGTTCAGTTTTTCGTTGTACATTTATCAAACTGTGCATTGCTAATGTAGGCTCCATGACAGTTTTTGTATCTTTATTGACAACATACTGAGGTTGAGTTTGAACCTGTTGTTGAGATTGCATTGGTACTACTTGTTGCGGTACTGCTTGCAAAGGTGTAACTTGTTGAGTTTGTACAGGGCTAACCGTTGCTGGTTGCATCACGTAGGATGGTTGAGGTTGTGCCATCGGTGGTGTTTGTTGTTGTACAATGGTAGCCGGTTGTGGTGTAGTTGGTAAGACTGGCTGAGTTGCCATTGGTTTCACGACTGGAGTTACTACACTTGTAGGACTCTGTGTCGTTGATTCAGCACTGGTACTCGTACCTACTAAATCATTCATGTTAAGTGTAGGCTCTGCATGGGCAACACCACCCAGCGCAGCTGCGGCAAGAAATGCAGCAGTGACCTTACAATTTTTGGATGATTTCATGAATTAGCTCTCCGAACTAGATTTCTAATAATAGTTTATAATTTTAAAGTTTATTAATATTTATATAGTTTAACATAAATCGATGTAATTGTACAATTTTGAGGACTTGCTTCCACTTTTGAAAGTAGTCTAGATTATAAAATATAAAATAATATTAATTATTTTTGAATATAAGAAAAGGACTAGATCACGTATACTTCTGAGCTGTTGTTCCAAAATTATGTCCAATTTTAGGTCAGTTCAGAATACGTATATTCTAGTCCTTTTACTATATCTACTGGTGTGACACTAGCTTTCACCATCGATAAGAGTCATTAATCAATTAGTCGCTAAATGTTAACTATTAGTTACTAACCGCTAATCGTCGAAACTCATCATAAACAATCAACAATTATCAGCCATGAATCAATCATATATAAGCTATAATTGATGGTTAATTTTTATGGTCTATTTAGTGATACTATTTTTTAAGCTTGGCTTTACAAGTGCTAAGATGAAGCAAGCCACAACGGAACCGATTGCGATGGATGCAAGGTATAGAAGTGGATTACCAATTGTTGGTACTACAAAGATGCCGCCGTGTGGAGCGCGTAGTGTGCATTCGAAGAACATAGATAACGCACCGGCTGTACCAGCACCGATAATACAAGCTGGTAATACGCGAACTGGATCGGCTGCTGCAAATGGGATGGCACCTTCTGTGATGAAGGAAAGGCCCATGATGTAGTTTGTGATACCAGATTTACGTTCAGCCTCTGTGAAGCGGCTAGGGAAGAATGTAGTACAAAGAGCGATTGCCAATGGAGGAACCATACCGCCTGCCATGACAGCCGCCATAATACCGTATTCGCCAGTTGCAAGAGCACCAGTACCGATAACATAAGCCGCTTTGTTTACAGGGCCGCCCATGTCAACGGACATCATAGCACCAAAGATAAGACCTAACAATACGCGGCTTGTTGTGCCCATGGATTGCAAGGAGTCCATCAACCAGTGGTTAAGTGCGGATACAGGAGGGTTGATGATAAAGGTAATGGCGATACCAATGAATAATACGCCAAGCACAGGGTAGAAGAGAACCGGTTTTGTACCTTCTAAGGCTTGAGGTAAACCAGATACTAATTTCTTAACTAATAATACCAAATAACCTGCTGCGAAACCGGCAATCAATGCACCTAGGAAACCAGAGCCACCTTGATTAGCTAATAAGCCTCCAACAAAACCAGCTACAAGACCTGGACGGTCCGCAATACTCATAGCGATGTAACCCGCTAATACGGGTAACATGAAACCAAAGGAAGCGCCACCGATTTGCATTAGGAAGGCCGCAAGAGGCGTACCGGAACCAAAGTTTTTAGGATTTGCTGGGTCGAATACATCGAATAAAAAGGCAAGGGCAATTAAGATACCGCCACCGATAACGAATGGCAACATGTGGGAGACACCATTCATCAAATGTTTGTAGATTTGACGACCGAAGTTATCTGCCGCATCGAATGCAGCCACTGCACCATTTTTATCAGATGGGGAAGCATGGTATACAGGTGCTGTACCAGCCATAGCTTCACGCAATAACTCTTCCGCTTTATTGATGCCGTTCGCAACCTTAGTTTGAATCATAGGTTTGCCATCAAAGCGTGCCATCTCTACTTGACGGTCAGAAGCTACGATAATGCATTTAGCGTGATCGATTTCTTCTGCTGTAAGCGCGTCTTTAACACCAGATGCACCGTTCTTTTCTACTTTTAAGGAAACACCCATTTCTTTAGCCTTGCGCTCTAAAGATTCAGCAGCCATATAGGTATGTGCAATGCCTGTAGGGCAACCAGTAACAGCAAGTACATCATAATGCGGGTTATCTACAGAAATCTTAGGTGCTACCTTTTCAATTGCTTCTGTAGCCTTTGCTTCGATAGCATCGGTAATGCTGGTTGCTTTTTGACCCTCTGCTAGTTTGATATATCCTTCTACAGATGGGTCAAAGTTTCCTTCTTCTTTAGCTGTAATGAGCTCTAAGAATCGATCAACAGTAGCCGCTTGAATTAGGGCTTCTTTGAAGTCTGGGTCAATCACCATAGTTGCTAGTTTGCTCAATACCTCTACGTGAGTGTCAGCGGCGCCTTCTGGAGCTGCAATCATGAAGAATAGGCGGGAAGGTTGACCATCTAATGCTTCAAAGTCTACTCCATTAGGTACAACCATAGCGGCGAGGCCTGCTTCTTTTACGCCTGCAGATTTAGCGTGTGGTGTGGCAATACCGTCGCCAAGGCCTGTAGAACCAGACTCTTCACGAGCGAACACTGCTTTTAAATATTCTGCCTTGTCTGTCAAGTGGCCGCCTTTGTCCATCAATTCACCTAAGGTGTAAATGGCGTCAGCCTTTGTGACAGGATCTGCATTCAGCAGGATAGATTGCGGTTTTAATAGATCAGTGATTTTCATATGTGTACTCCTTGATGCACATAAAATATAAAACTATTTAACTCGTACTTGTGAAAGCAGTGCTTCTACTTCTTCAAGGGTTGCGAGGTTTTCAGAGTAAGCGGAGGCAGAGCCACTGGAGATACCCCAGTAGAGTGCTTCTTGTAAGGCTCCTGTCTTTTCATAGCCCGTAATAAAGCCGGCTACCATGGAGTCGCCAGCGCCTACGGAATTCACAAGTGTTCCTTTAGGGGCTGGACTGGTATATACCGTACCGTCAGCGGACACCAAAATAGCACCATCACCAGCCATGGAGATGAGCACGTGTTGTGCGCCTTTCTCTTGCAATGCTTTTGCTGCTTCTACAAGCTGATCTTTTGTAGATAAGGTGCGCCCAAAGATTTCACTAAGCTCGTGATTATTTGGCTTAATTAAAAATGGTTTATAAGGCAAGACTTTTGTGAGTAGATCCTTTGTAGCATCAACTACGATACGAATATTTTTATGTTGTAAGCGCTCCATAATGAGTTCGTACATATCGCTTGGTAGGCTAGAAGGAATGCTGCCAGCAAGGATTAAGGTGTCCTTTTCGGTCAACGCATCAAGCTGTTTGTATAGAGCTTCTAATTCGTCGGTAGCAATGATTGGGCCGCGGCCATTAATCTCTGTTTCCTCATCAGAGGCTTTTACCTTAACATTGATGCGGGTTAATCCTTCACGAAGCCGGATGAAATCTTCTTTCACGCCGAATTTCTTGAGTTGTGTTACGATTTCTTCGCCTGTAAACCCTGCGATGAAGCCGAGTGCTGTCGTATCCATGCCAAGATTGTTGAGCACGATAGATACGTTGATACCTTTGCCGCCACCGAGAACGTATTCTTGGATGGTGCGATTAATAGTACCCGTCTTGAGGTGATCAAGGCGCACGATATAATCGAGAGCTGGATTAAAGGTAATGGTATAAATCATACAATTTCCCCTTTTGAGATAATACTAATTAGCGTATGATTGGTTGATCTTGCTTCCGTAATCGTAACCAATAGATGAGTGGTACTAGATATAGGAAGAAGGCAAATGGTACATAACCTGTTGAACTTGTACCCATCATGACAATGGGCACGTAGGCAGCGATATTCCATGGTTGTAATGGAGCGATGAGAATGCCACTATTTTCAAAGTCTAGCATTACATCTTCGTCTTGAATACCTCGCTGTGCGTAGGTAATACGCATAATAGAATGCGTCATGACTACCGCAATAGCTTGGCTGCATCCAATCGCACCTGTTAAAAAGGCAAGGCCTACATTGGCTGCAAATACATCACTTCTAGTTTTAGCACGTTCTAATAGCTGTCTCACATCGTTCCAGAATCCAACCCCTTCGAGCATGCCTGAAATGGCAGTAGCCATAAAAATTGAGAGGGTAGGGATAAACATCGTTTGTAGACCGCCGCCATGAATGATATTAGCTAGTGGATTATAGTGCGGTAGTTCAAAGCCTGTTAAGGTATACCATCCCAACTCTGAGAGGCTCGCATCCTGATTGGTATAGGCTAGAATGGCCGCCGCTAATGCACTGAGTCCGATAGGCCAACGGATAGATACTTTCAAAGGCAATAGACCAATGACGATGATGACTGGAATCCATAATGTCCAATCGATGTTGAAAATAAAGTGAATTGTATCGGATAGTAAACTATTTTCGTAATTGAGTGGGTACCATTGAGATAGTAATAGATACAACACTGTAGAGATGATGAGTGCTGGAATACCATCTTTAAACATAATGGGAATATTCGTCGATACCTTTGTATGGGTCAAGGCCGCTACAAGAGATGCACTAGAGGATAGTGGACCGTTTCGATCACCAAAGTAAGCACCTGCAATAATGGCACCAGCTACGATATTTTCTGGAATACTTCCAGCTCTTGTCATCGTGATGAGTACGATGCCTATCGTGCCTACAGTGCCTAGTGCAGTACCTAACAACATACTCACTATAGCTGTTATTAAAAAGGCACAGACGATAAAGATGGATGGATCAATTAAATCGATACCTGTGGCGATAATCATAGGAATAACGCCTGCTGCTTGCCACATGGCGATGAGCCAACCGATGAGAAGGAAGATTTGCATCACTATGATGGATGTTTTCGCACCTGTCCAAGATAGGTTTAATAATTCTTTTAGGGCATATCCTTTGCGGTAGAACACGTAGGCCATGATGCTCCATACGACAATCAAGGCATAACCAATAGCGATGCTATTGGCTACGGCTATGAGGATGACGAGAATGGATGCAAGTAGTCCCAAAAGGGGCTCTATATTCCGTGGTATGAGTGTGCGACCCTGTTGGTACCTTAGAAACGCATTTAATATAAGTTGTAACCACTTCATTTTAATCGATAGGAAGTTCTGTTTCGAAGACTTCCTCAGCCGGGCCTGTCATGAGCACCGTGCCATCCTCCAAGTATGAAATATGCAATGTTCCTAAATAGAGTTCCACATCTACTTCGCGGCCTGTTAAGCCCTTTTCAAAGGACATAACGGCAGAGGCACAAGATCCTGTTCCACAAGCTAAAGTAGCGCCAGCGCCGCGCTCCCAAGTGCGCACCTTGATGTGTTTGTCGTTTACCACTTCAATGTAGTTTACATTGGTGTTGGCAGGGAAGGCATCGTGCTTTTCAAGGATAGGGCCTTGTGTTGTAACAGGGGCCTTTGTAATGTCGTCGATGAATACCTCCGTATGAGGCACGCCGAGCAATACGGAGCTTACCGTTACGATTTCACCATTTACATCAAGGTCTACGTCGATAACCTTGTCCATGTTTACATTCATAGGAATGTCTTGGGACTTAAAGAATGGTTTGCCCATGTTTACAGTAACTTGAGTGACTATTCCGTTTTCGATAGTCAATGTAGGCTTCATTACACCAGCTAAGGTTTCAATGGTGAAAGTCTCCTTCGTTGTTTCACCGTGTTCATAAGCGTATTTGGCAAAGCAACGGATGGCATTACCGCACATTTCTGCTTCACTACCATCGGAGTTGATGATGCGCATGCGCACATCACAGGTTTCGGAAGGAACTAGGATAGCAAGACCATCAGCACCAATACCCGTGCGACGATCGCAAAGGCGGATGGCGAGGTCAGTGTAGTCTTTAGACGTCCCTTGTGGATCGGCAAAGAGGATGAAGTCATTGCCGAGACCATGCATTTTCGTTAATTTCATAAAGTCTCCTATCAATAAGTAAGACTTTCACCATGAAGCCCGTGAAAGTCTCATATGTTTATTATTATATATTCTATATTATAATATTATATCATAAATAGGCCCTAAGCATTGTATGGAATCGTATAAATTTATAGCAAAATAAAGGGAAAATAAGGAAAGCTTACAGCGTTTATTGAGAGTTATAATAAAATAAAAAATGACCCATATGGGACGGTTATTTAAGGGGATATAGGTATTTGGATTACTTTATTGTTTAACAGAGAAATGATAAAATAAAGAGTAATGTAGTTAATCGTAATAGAAAGAGGAATACATATGCGAATTCAAGGGATTTCTGGATCTCGTGGCGTTGCGGTAGGCAATGTATATAGATATATTCAAGAGGAAATTGTCATTCCTGATTACAATGTAACGGAAGACAAGGTAGAAGAAGAAATTGGCAAGTTTGCAACTGCTATGGCATCTACCTTAAAACAATTGGATACTATTCGTAAAAAAGCGTTGGATGAAATGGGGCCAGAAGAGGCGGCTATTTTTGAAGCGCATATGCAAATTGCTCAAGACCCATCCTTATCTGACGGAATTAAATCCCTTGTTGAGTCTAGCCATATGAATGTGGTAGCGGCTACGGCTCAAACAATTGAAACCTTTGCAAATATCTTCCTTGGTATGGAAGACGCTTACATGCGTGAACGAGGTGCAGATATTAAGGATATCGGCGATCGTTTGATGCGTAATATGTTAGGCATGAACCCTCGCGGTTTATCACATATTTCTGGCGAGGTTATCTTGGTGGCTCATGATTTGGCACCATCTGATACGGCATCCCTTGATAAAGCGGTAGTAAAAGGTATCGTTACGGCAGCAGGTGGCCCTACATCTCATGCGGCTATCATGGCTCGCACCTTAGAAATTCCTGCAGTTATGGGCGTTGGTGATATTGAAAGCTTTGCAGATGGCGATAAGGCAGTCGTTCTTGGTACGGATGGTATCGTGGAAATCAATCCATCTGATGCGGATTGGACGGAGTATACAAATCAAGCGTTGGCGTTCCAAGAGGAGTTAAAACGGTTGCGCGAATCCGCTAATCTTGAAGCTACTACCATTGATGGTCATCATGTAGAGCTATTTGGCAACATTGGTAAGGCGAAGGATGCTAAACATGCGCTCACTATGGGCGCACAAGGTATTGGTTTGTACCGTACAGAATTCCTTTACATGGAAAATGACGAATTGCCTGCAGAAGAAATACAATTCGAAGAGTATAAAAAGGTAGCCCAAGATATGAAGGGGCAGCCTGTTATTATCCGTACCATGGACATCGGTGGAGACAAGGAATTGAAATGCCTTGATTTACCAAGTGAAATGAACCCATTCCTAGGGTACCGCGCTATTCGTATATCCTTAAATCGTCCAGATATCTTTAAGGTACAATTGCGTGCCTTATTACGAGCTAGTGCGTTTGGTGATATTCACATCATGTATCCTATGATTGCTTCCGTTGAGGAAGTGAAGCAAGCGAATGCTATGCTTGATGAATGTAAAGAGGAGCTGGCGGCTGAGGGTAAGGATTTTAACAAGGATATCAAGGTTGGCATCATGATCGAAGTACCAGCGGCAGCTGTTATATCTCCAATTCTTGCTAAATATGTAGACTTCTTTAGTATCGGTACGAATGATCTTTGCCAATACACATTGGCAGTAGACCGTATGAACGAAGCAATTGGTAGCTTGTATCAACCATTGCATCCAGGTGTGTTACGTCTTATTAAGCACGTCATTGATGCTAGTCATGAACAAGGTAAATTTACAGGCATGTGTGGTGAGCTTGCTAGCGACCCTGTGGCGACCATGATTCTGTTGGGCCTTGGCCTCGACGAATTCTCCATGACGGCTTCTTCGATTCCTCTTATTAAAAATATTTTGCGTTCTGTTTCCAAAACAGAATGTGAAGAGGTAGCAAATAAAGCACTTACTATGGACACAGCAGAAGAAATTACAGAATACGCTAAATCTGTATTAGCTGAAAAAGGTTTATTATAATTCTATTTTTGTTAAATAGGATCATTACATAGCAAATAGGATGTAATATACTTGAATTGAAATGCTTGATATTGATACAATATATCTATTAGAACGAATGGATAGGCACCGCCTATCGAGATAGAAAGAGGTTATCATGAAAGAATTAATAGTAGAAATTACTAACGAATCCGGTTTACATGCTCGTCCTGCTACAGCTTTCACACAATTGGCTGCTAAGTTCGCTTCCAAAGTGACTATCGCTGCTAATGGCAAAACAGCAGATGCTAAATCCATTTTAACTGTATTGACCTTGGGTGCTACAAAAGGCACATCCGTTACCTTGACGGCTGACGGTGCTGACGAAGACGAGACACTCGCTGCATTGAGCGAATTCTTAACAACTAACCACGATTAATATGAGGGTAATAAAAAGGACCCTACATTTTGAACTGCACCTCCAAAAATTATGTCCATTTTTTGGGTGCAATTCATTTGTAGAGTCCTTTTTTATTTACCCATATTTGCAAAGCGCTCTACAGCTTTTGTAAAGTCGCTAATGGTTTTTTCCACGTCACCATGTTCGATACCATCTCGTACGCAGTGGTTGATATGTCCTTCAAGAATTACTTGTCCTACTTTATGTAGTGCAGATTTAGCTGCATTAATTTGGCTCAACACATCTTCGCAGGGAATGTCTTCTTCAATCATTCGATCAATAGCTTGCACTTGACCTAAGATTTTACGCAATCGACGATGCAGATTTTCTGAATCCATACACTGTTTCATATTACTCCTCCATAGGCATGTTTTTATCATCTCATATATTATACTCTATTTAAAGTTTTTAATACAACTTAATAAGTATAACTAATATGCATTAATCGGTATTTATAGATATATAGTATCGTGCCGTTATAAGATATATTAAATATATTTGTAGTATGAGTGGACGTAAAAACTAGTGTTTTACATATCTTCTTCTTGATTGATGTGATACAATACATTTAATATACTTTATATTTGTATATGTATATAAGGTATTGTATAGATGGCTAGATTATAAACCTATGTTTACATGTGTTTATATTACAGACCTTTAAGAAATAGGTGAAAGAAATGAAAGTATTTCGCTACCTTCGAAACCTAGTTGTATTCGTGGTGGTCATGATTTTGGCTATGTTTATATATGACGGATACCATAGCTTTCAAGGGACAAATCGTGAGAGTAAAGCTCATACACTTGTTGAAAAACAAATAGAACAAAGTGAAGACACGCTCAGTCGTGCGGATCGAATTATACGACTGTTTACATTTAGAGATAAAGTACAGATAGCTCTTAATCAACGTGTTTCAAAAGAGCATTGGGTGAAAGGGGATGTTATTCCTGAGTATACAAAAAATGCATTAATTGCTATTGAGGATAAGCGGTATTATAAACATGGAGCTATTGATGTACTTGGTATTATTCGCGCCTTGTACACAAATACCATAGCAGGTGAAACGCTGGAAGGCGGTAGTACTATTACACAACAACTTGTAAAAAATCTGTTCCTTTCCTCAAAGCGCATCATGAGTCGTAAGGTAGAAGAGGCCATCCTCGCTAGTGAAATGGAACATTATTACTCTAAGGAAGAAATCCTTACCATGTATTTGAATACCGTATATTATGGTCATAATTACTACGGTATCTACGAAGCATCTTATGGCTATTTTGGTACGAGTCCAAGTCGATTAACATTGGGGCAAAGCGCTTTACTCGCAGCATTACCTAATGCACCGTCCTATTTAGATCCTTACACGAACTATGAAGGGGCTAAAGCTCGACAAAAGCTGGTGCTCGAACAAATGGTAGACCAAGGTATGATTACACAAGCCGAGGCAGACTATGCGTACGAACAGGACTTGGAGCTTGTGGAAGAATAACTTAATATATTTAATAAGCTATATCTGGTGTTCGATTACTAGATATAGTTTTTTTATTAGTTCGGAAAAGAAATATATTATCAAAATGAATAAAAATAATGCTTGCATTTATAATTATACAGGTGTATACTATTTTTTGTCAGAAGGAGAAAATGCCTGTCGGTAATAGAAGATACCAAGGTGCTTTCACAATTATCTGATATTGTATTGATTATATGAGTCTAAATAGATAGTGGTTTATGAGGTGTTATCATGGGTAAAGCAAATAAAGTAGTACTCGCATATTCTGGTGGCTTAGATACTTCTGTTATCATTCCTTGGTTAAAAGAAAATTATGGCGCTGAAGTTATTGCTGTGTGTGTAGATTTGGGCCAACCTGAGGATTATGATGCAGTTGAGAAAAAAGCAATCAAATCTGGTGCTTCTAAAGCGTATATCGTTGACGCTAAGGAAGAGTTTGTAAAAGATTATGTATGGCCTACAGTAAAAGCTGGTGCAATCTACGAAGGTAAATATTTATTAGGTACATCCTTCGCGAGACCTTTAATTGGTAAAATCCTTGTAGATATTGCCAAAAAAGAAGGTGCTGATGCAATCGCTCATGGTGCGACTGGTAAAGGTAATGACCAAGTTCGTTTTGAGTTGACTATCAAAGCATTAGCTCCTAACATGAAAATCATCGCTCCTTGGAGAGAATGGGATTTGAAATCTAGAACAGACTGTATGGAATATGCTGCTAAACACGATATTCCAGTTGTAGCTACAAAATCTCATCCATATTCTATGGATCAAAACGTATGGCATTTGTCCCATGAAGGCGGCGATCTTGAAAATCCAGCAAATGCGCCTAAAGATGATGTGTACTTGGTAACACATACTCCTGAACAAGCTCCAGATGAAGCTGGTTATGTAACTGTATCCTTCAAAGAAGGTGTACCTGTAGCTGTAGATGGTCAAGAAGGTACTCCATTACAAATATTAGAAAAACTCAACGAAATCGGTGCACACTATGGTGTAGGCGTTGTAGATATCGTCGAAAATAGATTGGTAGGTATGAAATCCCGTGGTGTTTATGAAAACCCAGGTGGCTCTATCATCATGTATGCTCACAGAGAACTTGAATACCTTTGCCTCGACAGAGCTACATACCACTACAAAGAACTCATTGCTAACAAATACGCTGAACTTGTATATGATGGCATGTGGTTTGCACCATTGATGAACGCGTTACAAGCGTTTGTTGACGAAACTCAAAAAACTGTAACAGGTGAAGTAAAACTTAAATTGTACAAAGGAAATATCATTTCTGCAGGTAGTACTTCTCCATATTCTTTGTACAGCGAAGATTTCGTAACATTTGAAGAAGATGACGTATACGATCAATCTGATGCAGAAGGTTTCATTAACTTGTTCGGTTTACCTCTCAAAATTAATGCATTGATGAAAGAGAAAGCAGGTAAATAATGGCTAAATTGTGGGGCGGGCGTTTCACAAAAGGCACTGATAAAGCGGTAGAGGATTTTACATCCTCTATCGCTTTTGATGCGCGGATGTACGCCGAAGATATTGCAGGCAGCAAGGCACATGCGACTATGCTGGCAAAACAACATATTATCTCCGACGCAGATCGAGATGCTATTTTAGCAGGGTTAACGAAGATTAAAGATCAGATTGATAAAGGAGAGTTCCCGTTCTCCGTGGCTCTTGAAGATATTCATATGAATATTGAAAAACGCCTTACTGATGATATCGGTGAAGCGGGTGGTCGTTTGCATACAGGTCGTAGCCGTAATGACCAATGCGCAGTAGACTTGCACATGTATGTGCGTAAAGCTGTTGTGGAAATGGGCGAGCTCATTGTAGATATGCAGAAAGCTCTCATTGAAACAGCTGAAAAATATAGTGACGTTATCATGCCTGGCTATACGCACTTACAACGGGCTCAACCTGTATTGTTTGGGCATCATATGATGGCCTATTTTTCTATGTTGGAACGCGATTTTGATCGTTTGTTGATGGTATTCAAACATGCTGACATCATGCCACTTGGGGCCGGCGCATTAGCTGGTTCTACATACGGCATTGATCAAACATATACGCAAAAGCTTTTGGGCTTTTCTCGTATTTACGAAAATAGTATGGACGCCGTATCTGACCGTGACTACGTAGTTGAATTCTTGTCCTTTGCATCTCTAGTGATGATGCACTTGAGTCGTCTTAGCGAAGAGTTGATCTTGTGGTCTACCAATGAGTTCAATTTTATTGAACTTGATGATGCTCACTGCACGGGCTCTAGCATCATGCCTCAAAAGAAAAATCCTGACGTTTGCGAGCTGGTTCGTGGCAAAACAGGCCGTACCTATGGTCATTTGTTAGGCCTTTTAACAACTTTGAAAGGCTTGCCTCTTACATACAACAAGGATATGCAAGAGGATAAAGAAGGTATCTTCGATGCTAATGATACAGTACACTTCGCATTGTCCATTAATGCGGCTATGATTCGTGGCATGAAGGTCAATGGGGCTCATATGAAAGCAGCTCTTGCTGACGACTTCTCTAATGCTACGGATATGGCAGATTATCTTGCGAAGAAAGGTGTCCCATTCCGTGAAGCCCATGAAATCGTAGGTAATGCGGTGCATCATTGCATCGAAAAAGGTTGTGTACTCCTTGATCTATCCGTAGAGGACTTCAAAGCTATTTCCAACCATTTTGATGCAGATATTCTTGACGCTATCTCCATCGAAGCTTGTGTTGCAGGTCGTAATAACTATTCTGGTACGGCTCCAGAATGTGTGGAACGACAGCGTAATAATGGTAAAATTATTATCGCTGCTGAGGAAAAGCAAATTGCTGAATGGAAAGCAATCGTTGAATCTGTACAAGAGTAGAGCTTAGTGCGGAATAAGCAGTAGATAAAAATAAAGAATAGTTATCAATAAAATCTGGAAAAATAAGATCGATATACATATAAGGATTTCATTAAGGGTCTAATATTGCCCATTATACTTATATGTATATCGATTTTTTATTTAAAAGCTAGACGATACCTATAAAGCCCAAAATTCTAATTGATAATCCACTATTAAAATGATGTATTTACATGTACATGTATAGTGGACTGTGAGAGAATAATAGTCTTGTACTAGGACACTATAACCGTGATAGATAGGAAAAATTACATCTATACACAGAATAAAATGGGGTAAAAATATACTTTGCCACGATTAAAATGAGTTCTGTTCGATTTTGATGATAAATTACCTATGATTTATTCAATTCGTGTAATATGCCTTGTCCGCCAATAAAGTACTTTTATTTTGGTTTCATAGGTGTTATTATTTAACTCGTAATAAGAATAAAAACGGTAAATTCACATTCAAGCCCATCACAGCACGAACTGAATTTACTTAGCGGTATATATATTTTAAGTGAATTATGGACGAGAAAAAATTCACCTTAGTGAAAGGGGATTGATACATGAAAACCACCGCTAAAAAAATGTCTGTATTCCAGCTAACCACAATGGTAGCAGCCAATATGCTAGGAGCTGGGATCATTATGTTACCAACTAATTTGGCTCAAGTTGGTACTATTTCAGTTTTATCTTGGCTCGTGACAGCTGTGGGTGCGCTTTTACTAGCGTATATTTTTGCTCAAGCGGGTATGTTCTCCCAAAAACAAGGGGGCATGGGCGGTTATGCAGAACATCGCTTCGGTAAAACTGGACATTTTATGGCGAGCTATGCTTACAGCATATCTCTCATCATTGCTAATATCGCCATCGCGGTATCTGCCGTAGGTTATGGCGCAGCTTTCTTTGGTGTTGACCTCAATGCGACACAAACAAGTCAGGTAACAATTGTGCTCTTGTGGTTTGCAGCGATTCTAAACTTCAGAGGGAATCGTTTCACAGGTCGACTCAGCAATATGACTATTTGGGGCTCTATTGTTCCGGTTTTATTAATCGGTACAATCGGCTGGTATTGGTTTGATCCATCTATTTATTGGGCGGCATGGAACCCAAATGATCTTCCGCTTTATGATGCGGTAAAGCAATCTATTTCCCTAACTTTATGGGGCTTCCTAGGATTTGAGTCCGCAGCGGCTAATGCTGATGCTGTTGAGAATCCAAAGAAAAACGTACCTATCGCAACTGTGGCGGGTACATTAGCAGTGGCAGTGGTTTATATCTTGTCCACAAACGTTATGGCAGGTATTGTGCCTAACGTTGATTTATTAAATTCTAATGCACCATTCGGTTTGACATTCGTATACATGTTCAATGATACAATTGCGAACATCGTTATGGCTGCTATGGTTATTTCTTGCTTTGGCGCTTTGCTTTGCTGGCAATTCACATTGTCTCGCGTCTTCAAAAGTGCAGCAGAACATGGTTACTTCCCTAAAATATTCGCTCGTGTAAATAGCAAAGATGCTCCTGTTCGTGGTGTATTGATTTTACTCGCTGTTGAAACATTACTTACTTTATTCACTGCAAGCGAATCCTTGCGTGAGCAATTTGAAATCTTAGTAAACTTAGCGGTTGTAACTAACGTAGTACCGTATGTATTGTGCATTTTGGCAGTACCTACAATGATGCGTATGGCTGGCGTAGCTGAAAGTCGTATTAAACGCTCTAATTACTTGTTCGGTATAGGCGTTCTTTATTGTCTATATGCAATCTACGCATGTGGTTTTGATGCTATGGTAGGTAGCGCAGTGGCAGTAAGCATAGGTTTGGTGATTTATGTTTTGCGTAAAGCGTGGGATACACGCAGAGCACACCGCTTACAACAAAGTATTGATTAACTGAATACATCTCGTCTTATTAGAGGCTATTACTTGGTAATAGCCTCTTTTTTATCATAATCATGCATTAGACTCATAATTAATGCGAGCTAGATATGAAAAAACATGAAGAGTATAATTATTAATCAAATTTTTGCTGTGTATAAAAAGATTTTATAATAAAGTTTTTACATTGCTTTATTATT
>OKPL01000178.1_pt1 | contig 22341 bp, 22 predicted proteins | sample 1612301 | NCBI WGS metagenome assembly OKPL01 (sample SAMN04436790, study PRJEB24849) | human gut metagenome | biome: human gut; feature: NICU; material: stool | host: Homo sapiens | place: USA: Saint Louis, MO | collected 2011-04-21
GGCAGTTCTGTGGTGGAATTCACGCCGGCGCAGGAAAAGGCGATACAAAAGGCGCTGAGCGAGGGGGAAACCCTGCCGGCAGGTCAGCCCGCGACGCTCTACGAGGCGCTGGTGAAGGACTATACCGGACGGACCCCGGAGGCACAGTCGCAGACGCTGATTATCACCCATCTGAATAAGGACCGGCGGGCGCTGAACAGTCTGATCCATGACGCACGGCGGGAGAACGGGGAAACCGGCAAAGAGGAAATCACCCTGCCGGTGCTGGTCACGAGCAACATCCGTGACGGTGAACTGCGCAAACTGTCGACCTGGACGGCTCACAAGGAGGCGGTGGCGCTGGTTGATAACGTATACCACCGTATCAGCAAAGTGGATAAGGATAATCAGCTGATCACCCTGACAGACAGTGAAGGAAAGGAGCGATATATCTCTCCCCGTGAAGCCTCTGCTGAAGGTGTGACGCTTTATCGCCAGGAAAAGATCACCGTGTCTCAGGGGGACCGAATGCGCTTCAGCAAAAGTGACCTGGAGCGCGGCTATGTGGCCAACAGTATCTGGGAGGTGCAGTCTGTTTCGGGTGACAGTGTCACGCTGTCTGATGGCAAAACCACCCGCACGCTGACCCCGAAGGCGGATCAGGCGCAGCAGCATATCGACCTCGCCTACGCCATCACCGCCCACGGCGCCCAGGGGGCCAGCGAACCGTATGCCATCGCGCTGGAAGGGGTGGCCGGTGGTCGGGAACAGATGGCCGGCTTTGAGTCTGCCTATGTCGCTTTATCCCGCATGAAACAGCATGTGCAGGTTTACACCGACAGCCGTGAGGGCTGGATAAAGGCCATCAAGCATTCACCTGAGAAAGCGACGGCGCACGATATTCTGGAACCCCGTAACGACCGGGCGGTGAAAAGCGCCGATCTGCTGTTCGGGCGGGCAAGGCCACTGGATGAAACCGCCGCTGGCCGGGCAGCCCTGCAGCAGTCCGGTCTGGCACAGGGAAATTCACCGGGAAAATTCATTTCCCCGGGGAAAAAGTACCCTCAGCCGCATGTGGCGCTGCCGGCATTCGATAAGAACGGGAAAGCCGCCGGTATCTGGCTCAGCCCGCTGACCGACAGGGACGGACGGCTGGAGGCCATCGGCGGAGAGGGACGGATTATGGGCAATGATGCCGCCCGGTTCGTGGCGCTGCAGAACAGCCGCAATGGTGAAAGCCTGCTGGCCGGGAATATGGGGGGGGGGGTCAGAATGGCCCGCGACAATCCCGATACCGGGGTGGTGGTGCGGCTGGCCGGTGATGACCGCCCCTGGAACCCCGGGGCCATCACCGGCGGGCGGGTATGGGCTGATCCGGCGCCGGTGGGTCCGGTACCGCAGGCCGGGGCTGACATTATCCTCCCGCCAGAGGTACTGGCGCAGCGGGCGGCAGAAGAGCAGCAGCGCCGGGAAATGGAAAAACAGGCGGAACAGACTGCCCGGGAAGTGGCCGGGGAGGCGCGTAAAGCCGGTGAGCCGGCGGACCGGGTGAAAGAGGTTATCGGGGATGTCATCCGCGGACTGGAGCGTGACCGGCCGGGCCCGGAGAAAACGACGCTACCGGATGATCCTCAGTTCCGGCGCCAGGAGGCGGCGATTCAGCAGGTGGCCTCAGAAAGTCTGCAGCGTGAGCGTCTGCAGGCTGTGGAGCGGGACATGGTGCGCGACCTGAACCGCGAGAAAACCCTCGGGGGTGACTGACGCGCCTGCGGCTTGTCTGCCCCGGCAGGGCCTCCGGTTAACACCGGACCCCCTGCCGGGGCGCGGTAAAAAGAGAGAAGGATACAGAGATGACAGCACACACAATCGGTTTCAGAGCCGCTGACCGCTGGCTGCAGGCATTACTGACCTGGACACCGGGTCAGACGGATATGATTAAAACGGTGGCCCTGGTCCTGATGGTCACCGACCATGCCGGGTTACTGCTGGCACACAATAACGAGATAATGCGGCTTCTGGGACGGGGCTGTTTTCCGCTGTTTGGTCTGGCATGGGGAATGAATCTGGCCCGGCACGCGGAAATACGCCAGTCGCAGCTCAACAGCCTGTGGGTCTGGGCGCTGGTCGCCCAGGTGTCGTTTATGCTCATCGGGTACCCGTGGTATTCCGGGAATATTCTGTTTGCCTTTGCCGTCACGGGCCAGGTCCTGCGGTGGGTCAGCCAGCCGTCCTGGTATTACACCCTCCCGGCGGTCGGACTGCTGGTCGCCTGGATACCCCTGTCAACCGGCAGCTACGGCATGGCCGGAGTGGGCATGCTCACCGCCAGCTGGCTACTTTGTCGCGCACAGCATGCACCGGAACGGCTGGGATACGGGGTGCTGTGGGCCCTCATGGTGTTGCTGATGAATATGCATAACGTGAGTGAATCGGCGGCCGGGCTGGCGATTGCGCTGCTGACGCTGATCGTGTGTTCATCTGCCGGAGAACGTGTGAAACGCTTCTGGCCGCGGCATTTCTTTGTGATGTTCTATGCAGTGCACCTGGCGGTACTGGGTATTGTCATCTCGATGTAAAAAAAAACCGGACACAGGTCCGGGGGAGGGCACATTGCCCGTAAACGTGACAAGGGGATATCATCGTTGTGTCCACTGCATTGTGAGGTGAAACGATGATACCGTTAGCGTATCGTATACCTCAGACCTGTAGCTTTTATTGATATGGCCCCTTATGAGTGAAGAAAAACGCCCTGTACTGAGCCTGAAACGAAAACCGGCGGAGAACAGTACGGCACCCGCGGAGGCGACACCTGTCCCTGGTGTGGTGCGCCGTAAGAAGGTCGTGGTGGTTTCGTCCCCGCCGGCCTGGAAGGCAAAGAAAGAGAAACTTGAGAAGGTTAAACAAGCGGCAGAAGCCGCCGCGCGTAACGCGGCGCCGGCGCCGGTTAAAGCGGTAAAGACGCCACCTCAGGTGCGTTATCTTCGCCTGCTGCCGCCGGAACAGGCCATCATGACCCTGAAGGCGTTCTGGCCACAGCTGTTCGACGGGAACTCCCCCCGTCTGCTGGCAACAGGCATGCGCGAACAGCTGTTTGCCGACATTGTGAACCGTGACCTGCCGCTGTCGCATAAACAGGTGATTAAGTGCCTGAAGAGTCTGACCCGGTCTGCGGGCTATCTGTCCCGGATGAAGGTGGGGGCCTCCCGCTATGATCTGCAGGGGAATGCCGTCGCGACCGTCGCTGCAGAGGAAGCGCAGTACGCCAGCGAGCGCATGATGAAAGAACTCCTGCGAACTGAGCGTATGCGGAGCCAGTCAGCTGGCTGAATACAATCGAGGAGAGGAAATGGATTTTGAAGCGCGGAAACAAAAGGCGCTGGCGATAATGGCCAGCCGTAAGATGTGGAAAAGCAATTATGCACCGCTTCTGATACGACTGTTGTGGCGGCTGGGGATAAACATTCCCCCGCTGCCGTTTGCTCCGCTCTGGCAGGTTTTTGTCGTAATGACAGGCTATTTCTCCCTTGGATATGGGCTGTGGATGTACTGGACGGTGTGGCGGGCCCAGGGGATGCCTCTCCTGTTCGCCTGCGAAGTCAGTCTTATCGCGGGCGTGTTATTTGGCCTGACGATGGCACTTTTTCATCTGTGGCGGCGAAAGGTGAATAAATTACCTGACTGGAAAGATCTGTAATGAAATAAATATAAGCTGTCAGGTTGTGAATATTCCTGGCCTGACAGACCCCTCGTTTTCTTAAAAATATTTACCCTGTATGGTGTGGTTATTATACGTGACTACGTCCGTTCTGGTATTACTCCTGTCCGGAAGGGACTGTTGTGTTTATTATTGTCGTATATAGTCAGAACAAATATATTCAAACGAAAGAGAGGTAAAGGGTGAAAGGCATTGTGGCTGAGGCATGTGTGTTGCCCGGGTATGGGCAGACGCGAAGAATGACAAGCCATTCGGTGCCGTGAATGGCTGCTTCGGGACTGCCACGTCCCGGGGTGATGAGACGCTTATAAGTGCTCAATTTTCAATTTAAGTCATCCACTGTCAGTATTTAACTGATTTCAATATTTTATTACATCACGACGTGCGATATATGAAATGCACAGGCTTTCATATCGTGCGTAAATCATCAAATAAAAAGGAATGATACTATGTTTAAATATTTTATTCTGCGCAAACAGCAGCAGCTGTTCTGTTATTTCTGCGGTATCGTGCTAGCGATGGTTCTTATGCTCCTGTTCCCTTCCGTTTTTCGGGGGAATGGGTTTTATCTGCTTTTATCGTCTGTTGCGCCGTTCTGGGCAGGCCTTGCCCTATATACCCGTCACATCGACCGGATGAGAAAGCCAGAGGTCTCACCGCTGGTCAGTATTCGCGACGGTATTCAGGTGGTGGCCGAGGTGCCGCGCCATGAAAAGGCCCGGCTGGAATGGGAAATCCTCCGGGATGATGAGGTGTTTCGCCAGCAAAGGTGGGAGCTTACAGGCCTGACCGGACGGGTTATCAGCCGGGGGCTGTTGTATACGCCGGCGGTGATGCTGGTCGGTATCGGTATTCTCGCCTGGGGTTCCCCACAGGATGCCATCCGCCTGATTAATGCTCTTCGTAATATGCCTGCTGCGGAACTGGTGCACCAGATTGGTTTTGTCCTGTGCCTCGTCCTGCAGATTAGCGTCATATCAGTTCTGATCGCTGATGTTGTAGCCGGGAGAGGACTGCCGAATGTATTTCGCCGCGCGTTGCTCGACAGGCTGCCGGCAGAGTTCTGCCTTATCAGAAGAGGGACAGAAAGATGAGGACGACGACAGGAAAACGCATCGGGAAAGAAAGGAACATCAGGGAATAAAATACATGGCAAAGATATTAATGATGGCGGGCAGTACCGTTGTTGTGCTGAGTTTGCTGGGGTTTCTGGTGCTGCTTCTGAAAGGACGCGCAGTAACGAAGACTTCCCCGGTTCTGATGTCACTGAAAGCCCTGGGTATTCGCCCCTCAGAGGCTGAGCAACGGTTGTGTCGCCAGCGGGTCTGGGTGGGTAATGACACACTGATGACGCCACGGGAACAACATTTTTTCCGGGCATTACTGAGGCATACCAGCCGAAAGCGCTGGCTGTTGTGTCCTCAGGTCCGGGTGGCAGATATTGCCACACTCTCTCCCCATATCCGGCCACGATCCCGGACCTGGTGGCAACTCTTCCGGATGGCATCACAGTGGCACTGCGATGTGGTCATCGTTGACATCCATACCTTCGCTATCATCGGCGCAGTTGAACTGGATGATGCCTCACACCAGAAAAAACACCGTATCCGGCGCGATATTCTGCTGGAAGAGGTTCTGAGGCAGGCCGGTATTCCACTACTACGCGATCGGGATTCAGAGAGGCTGGTAAGAAGGGTCAGAGAGTTTCTGAAATACCGCGGAGCCGATGCTGCCGAAAAATCCATAACCGGTATGAATTCAACGACAGAGCATACTGAACGCAAGGAGAAAGAAAAATGATTATCGCCGCCGAAGTGAAACGTGATGAACAGGGGTACTGGACACATCCTGTGCTGGCACGCAGTGGTTGTGAAACTTCCGCAGAATTAAGCTACTGGCTCAGAACTCATAAACTTCAGTGCTTTGTGATGACAATGCGCGATGAAGCGCCTGAAGCCTTTGCTGCCGGATTTACGGATGAAGCCCCGGATGCCCGTGGCTGGATACCGGAACCGCCGAATGATGATGATGGCTGGTTCCTGGGCTCTGTCCACGATACCGGCGACGGACCCGTCTGCTACTGGTTTCGGCATACCACAAAATCCTGACGCCTCCGCATGGCGTCGTTGTCCAACCCCGGGAACGGGGAAAAGCCAGTTTCCCCCGTTCCCGGCGTTTCTTAAAACACCCGTTAAGGAAATACTGTGAAAAAAATTAACCGTACACTCCGCAGATGTTGTCTGTCGGGGCTTATTAGTCTGACTTTGTTTGCACCTGTTCCGGCCGTGTATGCCGCCAGCATCGAGACGGGATATTCACCGGAAGGAACGGCTCTGCAGCTGGTCCTGAAGACTATTGATTCTGCACAGCAGGAAATCCGGCTGATGGGGTATTCCTTTACCTCACCTGAAGTCGCCGGTGCGCTTGTCAGGGCAAAGCGGCGTGGTGTCGATGTGAAGGTGGTTCTGGACTGGAAAGCCAATACCGGCAAGCAAAACCAGGCGAGCCTGGCGGCCATGAATCTTCTGGTCAATGCCGGCATCCCGGTGCGCACAGTGTCGCAGTACAAAATCATGCACGATAAAGTCATCATTGCCGATGGCCGCAATATTGAAGTCGGGTCTTTTAACTACACCCGCGCCGCTGAACGCGTCAATTCAGAGAACGTGCTTGTCGTATGGGATGTTCCAGTCGTAGCTCAACGCTATCTGCAGCACTGGCAGTCTCGCTGGAATGGCGGTACTGATTGGCATTCATCGTACTAACGATCACATTGAACACATTTTTTCTGCGCCAACAGGAAAAATGTATTTTACATTAAATTAATGTGTGCACTCGCTGCCTATAAAGACATGTAGTATCTTTGTCCAGGTATTTTGTTAAATGCTTGAGGAGGCAGAGATGTCACAGGTCGTTAACGGAGTTACTTCCTCATCGAAACGTCCCTACCGGAAAGGGAACCCACTTAGCGATGCTGATAAACAGCGATCTTCAGTGGCAAAGAAAAGGGCCACCCATAAAGAAGTTAAAGTGTTCCTGGAACCACAGCTCAAAGACATATTGATGAAAATGTGTCATGACGATGGGTTAACACAGGCTGAAGTACTGTCCCGGTTGATCCAACGCGAAGCATTAGCCAGAAACATATCTTAATGGGCTTACTTTCTTGAACCTTTACCCGATGAGTGTTAAATTGCTGCGAGATTAGAGCTTTTGGTGTGCCACGCCGTAAGGTGGCAGGGAGCTGGTTTTGTGGATGTTTACCCGGAACCAGAAAGCAAAAACCCCGATAATCTTCTTCAATCTTGGCGGACAGAAAAGATTAACGGGGCCTTCATAAACTGCATAGAACGTGTTGCTCTATGCAGGGAGTATAGAATTATGCCCAGAAAAGTTCAAGACCTTCTGTGCTCACTCCTTCCGTGCAACATAAGCGCAGGAAGCGGTGACTGATATCCTTCAAAACCACTATTCACAGGTTAAAAACCCGAACCCGGTTTTCACGCCGCGAGAAGGGAAAAAGACCCTGCCGTTCTGCCGTAAGCTGATGGCGAAAGCCGAAGGCTTCACGTCCCGTTTTGATTTTTCCATTCATGTGGCGTTTTTGCGTTCGCTGGGTAAGCGTCACCGGATGCCACCCCTGTTGCGCCGGCGTGCAATTGACGCGCTACTGCAGGCAATGTGTTTTCACTATGATCCGCTGGCCAATCGCGTGCAGCGCTCGATTACCAATATGGCCATCGAGTGTGGACTGGCCACCGAGTCCAGGAACGGCAACCTGTCAGTCAGCCGTGCCACCCGGGCGCTGAAGTTTCTGGCCGAGCTGGGGCTCATCACCTATCAGACTGAATATGACCCGCAGATCGGCTGTAACATCCCGACCGATATCACCTTCACCCCGGCTCTGTTTTCCGCGCTTGACGTTTCTGAGGTGGCTGTGGTGGCCGCGCGCCGCAGCCGTGTGGAGTGGGAAAACCTGCAGCGCAAAAAGCAGAAACTGAAACCCCTGGAGATGGACGAACTGATCGCAAAAGCATGGCGGTTTGTGCGTGAGCGTTTTCGCAGCTATCAGGCTGAGCGTAAATCTCACGGCCGGAAGCGGGATACTGCACGGCGGGATGCATCACGGCAGCGTCATGACATTGAGACGCGCGTGCGTCAGCAACTGACTCGCGAATACGCCACCGGCCGCTTCAGGGGAGATAAAGAAGCGCTGAAGCGTGAGGTTGAGCGCCGTGTGCAGGAGCGCATGCTGCTGTCGCGCGGGAACAACTACACGCGACTGGCCACTGTACCCATATAACATCACCTTCTTTAAAAAATCCGGCCGGCGCCGGAGGCTTTCGCACGCCTGTTGGCCGGCTACTACGTATTATCTCATCTTCAGACCTGCATTCCTCACCATAATTCCGGTCTTCCTGGCGTCAAAGTGGCCTTAAATGTTATCGCCTGCGTCACTTCTGACGGCCGAATTCTGTTATCCACATATAACTGCAAGGGAGTATTTCATATAGCGCGAACCGATATTTTCGTAGAGCGCCAGCCGTCGGACTTTCAGGGCGCATGGTTCCTTTTAAACATCAGCTCTGTATCTCTTTTAAAGATCCTTTAATAAATCCTGTAAACACATAACCTGTTCATCGCCTGCCCTGTGGACAGGCTCAGGAGAATGCCCGCCCTTGCAGCGACCTCCCGGTCGCGCCGGTTCGGCAACCTCAGAGAGAGCTCCCATCGCTTCGCGACGGGCCCCGACCGGATAACCACATTAGTTACAGCATTCAAATGGAAAATCATCATAAAACCGGCGCCGGTTTGCCGGCCAGGTGCCCCTCCCCACCACTGAAAAGCGCCGCCGCCCCCGGCCGAAGGCCGGGGAACACCATCGCTTTAGAATGGCGGATGTTGTAACTAGATCTTGTCATTGCTGTGGGTGGTGTTGCTTTTCGTTCTGGCGTACACGCTCGTAAGCGGCCCTAACGGCCCGCTAACGCGGAGATACGCCCCGACTGCGGCTATCGCCTTGTCGTGACCACTCCGACCGCGCACAGCAGCTTCTGTATCGTTTTTAGCGGGTTTGTTCTGGGCTTAGCAGTGTGGGGGATTATTACGGCTGAAGCCGTAATGCTTTTTTCGTCCTCGCTTCGCTGCGGGGGTCTCCGGCGCATGGCGCCTCCCATGCGCTGACGCGCATCAAAAACCCGTCCCCTGCGCCACTTGTGTCTGACGCACGCGAGAGTCCGCTGCGGCAAAAAAACAAGAAGAGAGCTAGACGAAGGTCGCTCAGCTCCCCGTAATTTTTTATATACTCACCACGGGGACATTAGATCTGCTTTTGCCAAAAAAACGGCTAGTTTTTTCTGGATTTACCCAAACCAAAGGCACCGGCATTCACTATAAACGAGGCCTTTCTGATCGGCGTATCGATATCAAATATGGGGTTTTCAGCACGCCTTCTTTCAAAGTACTTATTTCTCTCCGATTCATTTTTAAAAGCGCTACCTGTCCTTGCAATCCTCTCCTGAATAAGCATCTTTTCATGCTCAGCCTTTTTGGTTGAGTTGGCCTTAGCGAGATTCTTTTCAAGGGATTTCGTATGCTTTTTTATATGCTTTCTCAACCTAGCTTTATGGCCAAATGAGAGTTTACATATCGGACAAGTGAATAATTCTTCCATAAGCTTCATGAGTGTAAGGGGAAGGTTATATTTACCATAGCATTCCTTGTCCGAACTGCCATGCGATGGTCCACCGGGGCAATGAGGCAAAGCCGTTGTCTGTGGAAGCACTACGCGGCATGATGAGCGTCGCCAGTTGCACACCGGCAAAGACGTGAAACACTTTTAACCGGAGCCAGTCATGCGCGTTGCCGAAAGCATCATCCTCGATGCCCTCACTCGCGGAGGATGCATCAAAACCTTTTACCGCATATCCTCACGGCAGGCTGCTGAATCGGCCACGCGGATACCTGAGGGGTATATTCTGGAGTCGCCCGGCGAGCGGGAAGATATTGTGCTCTCGCGCGCGGACTTTCATGCGCTGGAGAAGCTGCTGGAGCAGAAGGAAACCTGGGAGCAGGTGGTCGGTGTGACCTGTTTTGGTGGGGCAACATGGCAGCTGAGACCGACTGAACAGAGCTGAACAACTGAGATTTAAGACCTGGGAATCAGTAAGACTGAAGGGAGGTATCTGTTATGACGCTGACAGAAAAAACAGGCCATCTGGCATGGTGTGCACTGGTCGCGCTGGCACTGGCCAGACAGGAGCAGGGAGAACTCTCTCCCGCACAGGAAAATCTCTTTCTCACCCGCTGGCTCGCGGCAGCACTGAAGCAACGGCGATTCTCGCGCGATGTGGCACAGGATATCGGGTGGTTACTGAATCAGGGGCGTTTGCTGGGTGTGAGAGCTAAGCTGGCCGACAAACTGGGCTATGTCTGGCGCTCCTGCAGCGGCGAGTTGACTGAACAGAACGACATGTTCCGCCTGACGTATGCGCTGGAAACAGCGAAAGACATGGGCTGGAATTACCGCGTAATGAGCGACAGAGAATGGGCCGGACGATATGCTTTGGTACTCAATCCTGGAGTAAACGGTGTTTATCTCTTACGGACAAACCTTGATGCCGCTTTTGACGACAATGGCCAACAGACAAATCCGCTGACAGTACGTCTGACAGGGAACGTAACTGGGATAATGAAACTGTTAAATCGCTGTGGCTGGCAGGCTGAGCCTGAGTCTGATGCCTCCCTGCCCCACCAGTTTTCACTGATGGCCCGGCAGGGAGTGCCAGGAAAGGGGGATTAGTGGCGGATTTGTGCCAGGTCATCTTCAGTCAGACCGGTCATTTTCATGACAGTATTGCGGTCAATGCCGTTCTGGGGGTCGGTTCCGGCTGAGGGCGAAATGACACCCTAAGCGTTAGCTCTGTGTCGTTGCACGATGTCAGCGACGGTATTCTTGCTGATACCGAGCTCGCGTGCGATCCAGCGATAGCTGCGTCCCTCGGCCCTCATCGCAACCACCTTAGGCAAAAGTCGGTCTGATTTTGGTCGCACTCCGGCCTGACGACCAAGCCTCTTACCACGTGCCTTCGCAACAGCAAGGCCTGACTTGACCCGCTCGCTGATGAGATCCCGCTCAAACTCCGCAATGCCGGAAAGAAACGTCGCCAGCATTCGTCCATACGGCGACGAAAGATCGAACGCCATTCCATTCATGGCTATCACGGAAACCTTCCAGTTCTCCAGTTCACGTAGCGTATTGAGCAGATCGAGCGTCGAGCGCCCCCACCGGGAAAGCTCAGTGACCAGGATTGCATCAATTTGTCTGGACTGGGCAAGCGCCAGGACTTTCTTTCGCTCGGCCCGGTCGAGTTTAGTTCCTGAACCTGTTTCCTTAAATATTCCCACCACGTCGTAGCCGGCACGGCCGGCGAAGGCTCGCAGATCAAATTCCTGGCGTTCACAAGACTGATCCGCTGTTGAAACCCGGCAGTAAATGGCGGCACGATGTCCCAATTGAACCCTCCTGGATTTTTGTATCGGAACGCCCTGATTTATATGGGCTGGCTGTTGTCCAAAACAGACTATACTTCAAAAGGGACGAATTTGTATGTCACGACGCCATATTTTCACCGAACGGCAGCGAGCAGCGCTGTTCGATCTGCCCACGGACGAACTGTCGCTACTGAAGTTCTACACGCTGGGCGATGATGACCTGGAAAACATTAGGCAGCGCCGCAGACCGGAAAACAGGATTGGCTTTGCCCTGCAACTTTGTGCCTTACGATATCCGGGCCGTGCACTGGCTCCTGGTGAGATGATCCCGCGTGAAGTCCTTTCCTTCGTCGGTGCTCAGCTTGGAGTTCCGGCTGATGCGCTTCTCACTTATGCCACACGGCGCCAAACCCGTCAGCAGCACATGGACACGCTGCGCGAAATTTACGGCTACAAGACCTTCACGGGCCGTGGTGCCCGTGATCTGCGGGAGTGGACTTTCGGCCAGGCCGAAGATGCCAGATCAAACGAGGATCTTGCTCATCGTTTTATTGTGCGGTGTCGGGAAACTTCCACCATTCTGCCCGCAGTATCGACAATCGAGCGCTTGTGCGCGGATGCTCTGGTCGCCGCTGAGCGGCGGATTGAAACGCGGATTGCGGAAAATTTAACAGCGGATGTTCGCGATCACCTGGACAAACTTCTGAGTGAAATGCTCGCCGGCAATATCAGTCGTTTCATCTGGCTTCGCAACTTCGAGGTTGGTAACAACTCGGCTGCTGCTAACCGTTTGCTCGACAGGCTCGAATTTCTGCGTACCCTGAATATCAATCATAGTGCTTTGGCCAGCATACCTGCCCATCGCATTGCCCGGCTGCGTCGGCAGGGTGAACGCTACTTCACCGACGGTTTGCGTGACATCACTTCGGACCGCCGCTGGGCGATCCTTGCCGTCTGTGTTGTGGAGTGGGAAGCGGCGATTGCTGATGCCATAGTCGAAACCCATGACAGGATCGTAGGAAAAACCTGGCGGGAAGCGAAGCGCCAGCATGACGAAACAATTTCCGGCTCTAAAGCCACACTCACGGATACGATCCGTACCTTCACCGCGCTGGGAGCTTCGTTGCTTGAGGCCCGCAGTGACGGAACCCCGCTGGAGATGGCTGTCGCCAGTTCGGTTGCATGGGACCGGCTCGCTCAACTGGTAGCGACAGGGACTCAACTCAGCAACACGCTAGCCGATGAGCCTCTTGCATATGTCGGGCAGGGATACCATCGCTTTCGTCGTTATGCGCCCCGCATGTTGCGCTGTCTGAAGCTCGAAGCCGCGCCGGTCGCCGGACCATTGGTAGCAGCAGCTTTGTCGATCGGAGAGATGAAAGGTGTTGCATCGCCAGAAAGGCGTTTCCTGCGGCCCAGCTCCAAATGGAACCGTCATTTACGAGCTCAGGAAAAAGGAGATACCCGTCTTTGGGAAGTGGCGGTACTCTTTCACCTCCGGGATGCTTTTCGTTCCGGAGATGTCTGGCTCGCTCATTCGCGCCGCTATGGTGACCTCAAGCAGGTACTGGTGCCGATGATCGCGGCGCAGGAAAATGCAAAACTGGCCGTGCCTTCCAACCCACAGGATTGGCTGGCAGACAGAAAGGCGCGACTCACGATCGCTCTTAAGCGGCTGGCCCGGGCTGCCCGTAACGGCACTATTCCGCACGGTAGCATAGAAGATGGAACGTTGCGGATCGACAGGTTGACAGCAGACGTGCCGGATGGTGCCGAGGCACTCATACTGGATCTGTATCGCCGAATGCCGTCCGTTCGGATTACCGACATGCTGCTTGAAGTTGATGCAGCCCTTGGTTTCACAGATGCGTTTACCCATCTGAGAACCGGGGCTCCATGTCGCGACCGGATCGGTCTGCTCAACGTCCTGCTCGCTGAAGGGCTCAATCTGGGCCTGCGTAAGATGGCGGAAGCTACAAACACGCATGATTACTGGCAGCTCTCACGCCTTGCCCGCTGGCATGTTGAAAGCGAAGCCATGAACCAGGCATTGGCAATTGTGGTGGCCGCGCAGGGTAAACTGCCGATGTCACGCGTCTGGGGGATGGGCACGTCAGCATCGAGCGATGGTCAGTTTTTCCCGACAGCGCGGCATGGCGAAGCCATGAACATGGTCAATGCCAAATATGGTTCTGTTCCCGGCCTCAAAGCGTATACTCACGTAAGCGACCAGTTCGCGCCATTCGCTTGTCAGTCGATCCCGGCGACCGTGAGCGAGGCACCGTATATTCTCGATGGACTACTGATGAACGAGGTCGGTCGCCATGTTCGCGAACAGTATGCCGATACAGCAGGATTCACCGACCATTTGTTCGGAGCCAGTAGCCTGCTCGGCTACAATCTCGTTCTGCGAATCAGGGATCTGCCATCGAAGCGGTTGTACGTATTTAATCCCGATACGACCCCCAGGGAGTTACGCAAGTTGGTAGGTGGAAAAGCCCGGGAGGATCTTATCGTTGCGAACTGGCCTGATATTTTCCGTTGTGCCGCGACGATGACCGCTGGCAAAATCAGGCCCAGCCAACTCCTGCGCAAGCTCGCTTCTTACCCACGACAAAACAACCTTGCAGTTGCGCTTCGTGAAGTTGGTCGTATTGAACGGACCCTTTTCATTATTGAGTGGATCCTGGATACGGACATGCAGCGGCGTGCTCAGATCGGTCTTAACAAGGGAGAGGCCCACCATGCGCTCAAAAATGCGCTCCGTATCGGGAGGCAGGGGGAAATTCGCGATCGCACGACAGAGGGGCAGCACTACCGAATCGCTGGGCTCAATTTATTGACTGCGGTGATCATTTACTGGAATACCGTCCATCTTGGTCATGCCGTCACGGAGCGGCGGAACGAAGGGTTGGATGTTCCCCCTGAATTTCTTCCCCACATATCCCCATTGGGCTGGGCGCACATTCTACTGACTGGCGAATATCTTTGGCCCAAGGAACCGAAAGCTTAGGGTGTCATTTCGCCCTCAGCCGGAACCGACCCCTAAAACGGCTCGATGACTTCCACCATGTTTTGCCATGGCAGAATCTGCTCCATGCGGGACAAGAAAATCTCTTTTCTGGTCTGACGGCGCTTACTGCTGAATTCACTGTCGGCGAAGGTAAGTTGATGACTCATGATGAACCCTGTTCCATGGCTCCAGATGACAAACATGATCTCATATCAGGGACTTGTTCGCACCTTCCCTAGTTGTGCGAGCCGTGCAATGAGCGGCGCTGGCAAACCTGAACGCGAAGGCGATGCCACGTACGGTGCGGTAAGTCGTGACTGGAATGGGCGCGCGACCTCAACGCCTGACAGCAATACCGGCACGCGGTGCTTGAGATGGCCAGACCCTGCTCGTCTGGAACCGCCTGATCCTGCCGAACGCCAGGTCGATTGGCCTTGAACGGCAGCCCGGCGCGGACGCGTCCGGCCGTGCCGGACTTGCGGATCGGCACCTTCTCGCAGATGCGGGACAGCCGCGTGTCGTAGCGATTAAACTGATCGTGCCAATGCTTTAGCGGTTCATTGCAGCAGATCGCGGCTTTGCCAAGCGCCACGAACGTCTCCAGTGGCCACGTAGCGAGTCATTATATTCAACATATCGACGTCCTCCGCAGGACGCGTCCCCGTTGATTTACTACCGTGCCGCTATTCGGCTCCCAAAGTGAGGACGGCGCGCAGGAACATGGCAATGGTGGCTGAAATATAGGTTGGCCGGCCGGCACTCTGCTGTACGACAAGACCGTTCGTCAGCGCGATGAGGCCAGCGGCGATTGGCGTCACGTCAGCCGGTGGCGTTTGGCCGAGGCGCTCGAACATTCGTCTTAGCATCAACGCCACCCGCTGCTCATGCTCCATCCAGACGGCAGCGTAGCTTTCGGCGAATGACGGGCTCCTCATCGCGTGCAACTGAAGCTCGATAGTCAAAACCGACCAGTCCCGGGCCTTCTCGAACCTTGTAAGCCATTCTTCCAATTTAGCCAGGATTTGCTCTGGCGAATGGTTCCTGTCGGCTACGATAGTTTCGATCTCATCGTCTTCCAAGGCCACATGTCGCTTCAGAAGTTCGAGCAGCACAGCCTCCTTGCAAGGGAAGTTCGAATAGAACGCGCCCTGCGAATATCCGGCTTCCTCGGCGATATCGCGCAGGGATGTGCCCGCGAAACCACACTCAATGAATAGCCTCTTCGCGGCTTCGACAAGATGCTCGCGTGTCTGAGCCTGCGCCTCCGGCCGACTCAGGCGTTTCCGTCGACTGGTTGTTTTCATGTCCTCCAGATCCCTCCTCCTGGGATTGCCCTGCTACACCATACAAATATCACATGAAATCTGGATTTCAATTGATTTGGATCAATGCGCACTGCGCCAAGAGGCCCATTCTCAACGCATGTGCCGCGCCGTGATGGTGAGGATGGCACGCAATGGAGCCACTTATGCCAATCAAAATCGCAGTCCTGAAGGAAACGAAACCCGGTGAGAAGCGCGTCTCCATGGTGCCTTCTGTCGTGCAGCGGCTGGAACGCCTCGGCGCCTCGGCCGTGTTCGAAAGAGGTGCGGGGACCGCAGCGACTTTCGATGACGGCGCGTATAGTCACGCGTCCTTTGCGGAAACGCCCGAAGCGCTGGTTGCGGACGCGGACATCGTCCTTGCCGTGCAACCGCCGCCAGCGGTGGTAGCCGGAACGATGAAAGCGGGAGCCGTGCTGATCTCGTTCGTCTACGGCCAGGCGAACCGCGAACTGGTGGCGACCCTGCGCGACAAAAAGATAACGGCATTTGCCATGGAGCTCGTGCCCAGGATCAGCCGTGCACAGTCCATGGACGCGCTGTCCAGCCAGGCGGCCCTCGCCGGCTACTACGCGCCGCTTCTGGGTGCGGTCCACATGCCGCGCATCCTGCCGATGATGACGACGGCGGTCGGCTCGCTGCGTGCCGCCAAGGTGCTGGTGATGGGGCTAGGCGTCGCCGGTCTCTCCGCGTTGGCGACGGCGCATCGACTTGGCGCGATCTGTGAGGGCTATGATGTCCGCCCGGAAACGGCCGAGCAGGCGCGCTCGCTTGGCGCGAAATTCGTCGACACGGGCGTCGATGCCCGGGGGGAAGGTGGATACGCGCGAGAACTGACTGCTGAGGAACAGGCGAAGGTGCGGCAGGTCCTGTCGCAGCATATCGCCGAGGCCGACATGATCATCACCACGGCGGCGGTGCCGGGCAAGCGTGCGCCGGTACTGATCGAGGCCGATCAGATCGCCGCGATGAAACCGGGCGCCGTGATCGTCGATCTCGGCGCCGAGGGTGGCGGCAATTGTGCAGGCACGAAGCCTGGAGAAACGGTAACGGTCGGGCCGGCAATCATTCTGGGGCCGCTCGACGTCCCATCCGCGCTCGCTCAGCACGCGAGCGAGCTCTACGCCAAGAACATTCTCAACCTGCTGACGCTCATCGTGAAGGATGGCGCACTCGCCCTCGACTTCGAGGACGAGGTTATCGCTGGTACCGTGCTCACGCACGCCGGCGAAATCCGCAATGAAGCGGCGCGCAGCGCTGTCGAGGGTAAGGTTTCAAGCGATACGGAGACCGCGAAATGACCATCGATACCTCCATGACATGGCTGATCGCCCTCTACATCTTCATGCTAGCGGCGTTCACCGGATACGAAGTCATCAGCCGCGTTCCCTCGATTCTGCACACGCCGCTGATGTCCGGATCGAACTTCATCCACGGCATCGTCGTCGTCGGTGCCCTGCATGCCCTTATTAACGCAACCAGTCTGTTCGGACAAGTCCTCGGCTTCATCGCCGTCGCGCTCGGCGCGGCCAATGCCGCCGGCGGCTATGTCGTGACAGACCGAATGCTCGCCATGTTCAAGTCCAGCGGCGACGGGAGGAAGTGAGATGTTTGTACAGCACATTGCTGGACTAAGCGGGCTCGCTGCCGCTGTCCTCTTCATCTTCGGCCTGAAGCGCATGTCGTCACCCGTGACGGCGCTATCCGGCATCGTCGTGGCAGGCCTCGGAATGGTGGTCGCGGTCGCAGTGAGCTTCCTGGCGGTCTTCGACGTGGCAGAGACCGTCCGCCCGCATCTTGGCGTCAATCTTATTCTGGCGGTCGCCGCAATCGCACTTGGCGGTGGCTGGGCCTGGCTGCGCGGCAGGAAGGTCGAAATGACCGCGATGCCGCAGATGGTCGCGCTCTATAACGGCATGGGCGGCGGTGCGGCAGCAGCGGTGGCCGCGGTTGAGATTTCGGCACGCGGTACCCCGAGCGCGCTCATCCTGGCGGTGACCGCCGCTGGCGCGCTGATCGGCTCCATCTCGCTCACGGGCTCCGTGATTGCTTGGGCGAAACTTGACGGTAAGATCAACAAGCCGTTCCGTTTCGGCGGGCAGCGAGCTGTCAACGGCGCGCTCTTTCTCGTAACAGTGCTCCTCGGAATTGCCCTTGTCGCCTTCTTCGACAGTCCGGCGCTTCCGCTTCTCGCCATATTGTTCTTTCTCGGAGCACTTGCCTTCGGCATCATGATGACCCTGCCGATCGGCGGCGCTGACATGCCGGTGGTGATCTCGCTCTATAACGCCTTCACCGGCCTTGCCGTGGGGCTGGAGGGTTACGCGCTCCAGAACCCGGCGCTGATGATTGCAGGCATGGTTGTGGGTTCCGCAGGTACGTTGCTTACGGTGCTGATGGCGAAGGCAATGAACCGCTCGCTGGCCAATGTGCTGTTCTCGAACTTCGGCGATGCGACCGTTGCGGGCGGCGACACAACTCATGGCGAGATGAAGAGCGCCGATGCGAGCGACGCCGCCATCGCCATGCGCTACGCATCGAGCGTCGTGATCATTCCCGGCTATGGCCTTGCAGTCGCGCAGGCGCAGCAGAAGCTATACGAATTCGTCAAGCTGCTTCAGGCGGCCGGCGTGGACGTCAAGTTCGCCATCCATCCGGTCGCGGGCCGCATGCCCGGGCATATGAACGTGCTGCTCGCCGAGGCCGGTGTGCCCTACGACATCATCTACGACATGGAAGACATCAACGCCGACTTCGTGAATACCGACGTCGCGCTGGTGATCGGGGCGAACGACGTCGTCAATCCGGCGGCGCGCACCGACAAGACCTCGCCGATCTACGGCATGCCGATCCTCAACGCCGACCAGGCCCATCAGGTCTATGTGATCAAGCGCGGTCGGGGCAAAGGCTATTCCGGCGTCGAGAACCTTCTGTTCTTCGAGGAAAACTGCAACATGGTCTACGGCGATGCGCAGGCCGTGATGACCCGGATGGTCCAAGCCGTGAAAGATCTCGGCGCCTGATCTCCATTCCGAAACCCTGTCACCATTCACCAAGGAGAACGAACATGGCCTATGCAACCATCAATCCCTACACTGGGGAGACCGTCGCGACATTTCCCGATGCCACGGACGCGGAGGCGAAAGCTGCTCTGGACAAGGCGGATGCCGCATTCCACACATGGCGCGAAACCTCGTTTGCCGAACGTGGCCGCATTCTGCAGAACGCTGCCGATCTCCTGCGTCGCGACAGCGATGCCTATGCGAAGCTGCTGACGCTGGAAATGGGCAAGCTCTTCGCCGAGGCCAAGGCGGAAGTCGAGCTCTCTGCAAAGATCTTCGAGTACTATGTCAGGCACGCCGAGGCGCTATTGAAGCCCGAAAAGCTTCCGGTTCTCGACCCGGCCGAGGGCGAAGCGGTTCTGGTGCATGAACCGCTCGGCGTGTTGGTCGCCATCGAGCCCTGGAATTTTCCCTACTATCAGATCGCCCGCATCCTGGCGCCACAGCTTTCGGCCGGAAACACGCTCATCCTTAAGCATGCCTCCAACGTGCCACAGAGTGCGGCCGCCTTCGAAAAGCTGATGAGCGAGGCCGGCCTGCCGGAGGGGTGCTTCAAGAACCTCTATGCGACGCGCGACCAGATCAACATGATCATCAACGATCCTCGCGTGCACGGTGTCGCCCTGACCGGGTCCGAGGCTGCGGGCTCGATCATCGCGGCGGAAGCCGGCAAGGCGTTGAAAAAATCGACGATGGAACTTGGCGGCGCTGACGCCTTCGTCGTACTCAAGGACGCCGATCTGAAGAAGACCATCGACTGGGCCGTCTTCGGCCGTCATTGGAACGGTGGACAGGTCTGCGTGTCATCGAAGCGCATGATCGTGGTTGACGAGGTCTATGATGCGTTCCTCGATGGCTACCGGAAAGGTGTGGCCAGGCTGATCGCCGGCGATCCCTTTGATCCGAAGACGACGCTGGCGCCGCTGTCCTCGCAAAAGGCTGCAGACGATATCAAGGAGCAGATCCGAAAGGCGGTGAGCTATGGCGCCAAGGCCGAGGAAGTTGGCCTGCCTGTTCCCAACCAGGGCGCCTTCGTGCAGCCGACCATCCTGACCGACGTCGGCGAAGCCAACCCGGCCCGCTACTGGGAGTTCTTCGGTCCCGTCTCAATGCTATTCCGCGCCAGGGATGAGGACGACGCCGTGCGCATTGCCAACGACTCGCCTTTCGGTCTCGGCGGTTCGGTTTTTACGGCCGACGAACAGCACGGCTTTAAGGTCGCGAAGCGCATTTCGACAGGGATGGTCTTTGTCAACCACCCGACCAAGGTGGAGGCCGACTTGCCCTTTGGCGGTATCCGCCGTTCCGGCTACGGGCGCGAACTGCTTGGCCTCGGCCTCAAGGAGTTCGTCAACCACAAGCTGATCGACGTGGTCGATATCGAGGCCCATTTTTAGGCGACACCCATATACTGCAGCGGCCGGCGCCTTCGGCCGCTGCACAACGCACCCAAGGAGAAAGCTCATGGCACTGAACGAAAAAGTCATTCTGGTTACGGGCGCAGCCCAGGGCATCGGCCGTGGCATCGCGCTGCGGTTGGCCGCTGACGGCGCGGATATCGCGCTTGTCGACCTGAAGGCCGACAAGCTGGAAGCTGTAAAAAAGGAAGTTGAAGCGCTCGGTCGCAAGGCGAGCACCTTCTCCGCCGACGTCAGCAAGCGGGATAACGTCTATGCGGCCATCGACCATGCCGAAAAGGAACTCGGCGGCTTCGATGTGATCGTCAATAATGCCGGCATTGCCCAGGTCAATCCGATCGCGGACGTTTTGCCGGAAGAGGTGGATCGCATCTTCAAGATCAACATCGAGGGCGTGCTCTGGGGCATCCAGGCGGCGGCGACCAAGTTCAAGGCGCGCAAGCAGAAGGGCAAGATCATCAACGCCTCGTCCATCGCCGGCCATGACGGTTTTGCGATGCTGGGCGTCTATTCGGCGACCAAATTCGCGGTCCGGGCGCTGACCCAGGCGGCGGCGAAGGAATACGCCAGCGCTGGCATTACCGTGAACGCCTATTGCCCGGGTATTGTCGGTACCGACATGTGGGTGGAGATCGACGAACGCTTTTCCGAGGTCACCGGCACGCCGAAGGGCGAGACCTACAAGAAGTACGTCGACGGCATCGCGCTTGGCCGGGCACAAACGCCCGAAGACGTAGCCGCTCTCGTCGCCTTCCTCGCCAGCGACGATTCCGACTACATCACGGGGCAGGCGATCCTAACAGATGGCGGCATCGTCTATCGGTAATATGAAAAGCGGCGGTCCCGATGCATGCAATGGTCCTGAATGCTGTCGGCACTCCGCTCGTCTGGACCGAGTTTCCAGACAGAACGCCCGCTCCCGGCGAATCCGCGTGAAGGTTTTTGCCTGCGGCGTGTGCCGCACCGATCTGCATGTGGTGGATGGGGAACTGCCCCATCCCCACATCCCGATCATTCCAGGCCACGACATTGTCGGACGGGTCGACGCGCTCGGCGACGGCGTGTCCGGCCTCACGATCGGCGAGCGGGTCGGCATACCCTGGTTGGCGGCCGTCGGCTTTGTTGAATAAATAAGATTTCTTGCGAACGACCCTGTAGCTGGCTGGATTTTCAGGCAATACGCACGCTTTCTGGCATCCCAGCCTTTGTCATCCTGTTCAACGCACGCACCATGGCCATAGCTTCCGCTACCTGACCATCGTAGTCACGCAGCGTCAGTGAATCTCCCAACAACTGCTTCATTCTGTACATTGCCGTTTCCGCTATCGAGCGACGGTTATATTCCGTTGTCCATTTCCACCGTGCATTGCTTCCGCTCAGCCGCTGATTAGCAACGGCACGGTTGCGGTCTGCGTACTCACCGGGCCAGTAACCTGCTCCTTTTCGGGGAGGAATAAGCGCGCTGATTTTTTTGCGGCGCAGTTCATCGTGACAGAGCCGGGTATCGTAAGCCCCGTCTGCCGCGGCTGCCCTGATTTTTCTGTGAGTCTGCCGGATAAGGCCCGGGAAGGCTTCTGAGTCCCTGACGTTATTCAGCGACAGGTCTGCACAGACAACTTCATGTGTGTTGCTGTCAACAGCAAGATGCAACTTTCGCCAGATACGACGGCGCTCTTTGCCGTGCTTTCTGACTTTCCATTCGCCTTCACCAAAGACCTTCAGCCCGGTGGAATCAATCACCAGGTGTGCGATTTCACCCCGGGTGGACGTTTTGAAACTGACATTAACCGACTTTGCCCGCTTACTGACACTGGTGTAATCCGGGCAGCGCAACGGAACGTTCATCAGGGCAAAAATGGAATCAATAAAACCCTGCGCAGCCCGCAGGGTCAGCCGGAATACGCGTTTAATCACCAGAACGGTGGTGATGGCGAGATCAGAATAGCGCTGGGGCCTTCCTCGTGATGAAGGCGTTGCCGACTCATACCAGGCCTGAATCGCCTCATCATCCAGCCAGAAAGTGAGGGAGCCACGGTTGATGAGAGCTTTGTTGTAGGTGGACCAGTTGGTGATTCTGAACTTTTGCTTTGCCACGGAATGGTCTGTGTTGTCGGGAGGATGCGTGATCTGATCCTTCAACTCAGCAAAAGTTCGATTTATTCAACAAAGCCGTGAAAATCCCCTCCTACATGGGAGGGGACTGGTCAGAGGGTCCGGATAAAATCGGGACCAATAATGGCAATAATCCGGGTACGGTTTGTCAGGCGGATAATTTTTTGCTGGCCGAGCCCCCGCAATAATTTTCTGATCTCTTTACTGCGCCGCACGTTCAGGTCGT
>OKPL01000186.1_pt1 | contig 21509 bp, 3 predicted proteins | sample 1612301 | NCBI WGS metagenome assembly OKPL01 (sample SAMN04436790, study PRJEB24849) | human gut metagenome | biome: human gut; feature: NICU; material: stool | host: Homo sapiens | place: USA: Saint Louis, MO | collected 2011-04-21
CCTGAGCCAGGATCAAACTCTCCAAGATATCTTGAAGCTATTTGAATAGCTCATTCGTTTTGTTGTCGTTACATTGAAGTAACTTTGAATTATGGTTGGTTTTGACTGTGTCAAAACCCGCACTCTGGCATATGTTCAATCATATGATTGATTACCTATCATTGTTCAGTTTTCAAAGATCTGTGCCCCTTCATATGGGGTACTTGAATATAATAACATTTCCATATACTGATGTCAACAAAATTTGGGCAAATTTTACTATAAATTTCAGAAAATTTTTGCCATTATTTTTACACACTTTCACAGCCTAATTTTACAAATTTAAAACTTGAGTTATATCACGTTTCCACACATATCATATAAGGAGAATTTAAAATAAAAAGAAGCCGCAACAAGAATACATATTGCATTCTGTTGCGGCTTCTTGCCTATATAACAGTGTAATTATAGAATCCCTTATTTGTGTCTCAACACTGCATATTAAAAACTTTTATATATAAGGTATTGCATCTGCATACCCTATACAACAAAAGTTATACATATAAAGATTTAATTATATATGTATTAGATAATTAGTTATCTGTTTGAATCGCTTCACGAAGGTTGATTTCGTGCATATCGCCAACAGAAGGTTCTTCTGCAGACATATTTTTCACAGTTTGTTTTGTAGCAAACCAAACTGCTTCGTTCATGTAATAACGCAATTCTTCATTAGATACATGTTCTTGATCTTGAGCCATGATATCAAGCATAGCATCTTCCAATGCTTGTGCTTCTTCATCAGTCAAAGGACCGCCAACGGCCTTTTGTTTTTGAAGCAATTCATTCATGCGATCAACCATGCTGCGCAATACATTGTAACCATAGCTATTTGTGTAACCTTGGTCCTTATCATATTTAGGGAATGTGTAATAGCTATACTCGTTTTTATTACGGTTTTCACCATTCCAGTTCAATGCAGTTTCTTGGCCATGTACATAACCTAAAGAATGTTTACGGAAATAATCAGCATAATTATGCTTATCTTTAGAATGTAACCATTTAGCTTCTTCTTTAGTTAACGCTTGATGATTATTCTTTTTGCTTTCAGCTAAAGCAATGTGTTTTTCCGCATTTTCCCATGCTTTCACAAATTCATGGATACTTTGCACCGCCTGAGGGCTAGCTACAGGAACCAATACAACAGAACCTGTTGTAGGCGCTTTAGCCGGATTTGGTAAAAGCAATGGATCATCATATGTAGCAGATGCCGCATTAACATGGAATACGCCACTGCCGAATAATACTGCCGCTGTGAAAGCAAGCAAAGTGGATTTTTTCATTATATATTCCTCTTTTCTATCAACGAATTAAATCGGGTGGGAGGACCCCCAAAAGGGAATCCTCAACCCGTAATGTTCAGTATGAACGTATTATAAACCTAGTCTTGCCATCATTGCAGCAATATTAGCTTTCATTTGTTCATTTTCAGCTTTCAAATCAGCTACTTCACCTTTTAATCCTTGATTTTCAGCTTTCATTGCAGCAAGTTCACGTTGCATTGCATATGTAGAACTGATAGGTCCTTTACGATAACGATCTGCAGTTTCTGCTTCGCCGTCTCTGTTACCTACTTTCCAAGTTACACCAGCATTTGCCATCATATGGCTATTGCTGCCTGCCCAAGCAACACCAGCATGTAACATCATGGATTCATTCTTATAATGAGCCACACCTAATGCCAATGCGGAGTCACCACGGTAGTTACCGTAACCTGCCATGATTTGAGTAGGTTCGTAAGGGTCATAAGCCATAGGTTTCAATGCGGACAACGCGGAGGACATAGCACCAACTTGACGAACTTCGTTTACAACATTATTCATGCTGTTTGCAACACGATTAAGTTGGGAACCATTAACAGCATCAGTAGAAGTGGAGCTAATTTCGCCTGGTGCTACGTTAGTAATCTTATTACCACCGTTGTTCAAACCAGAGCTTGTTAAGGATACGCTGCCACCACCATTATTTTTGATTGTGATACCGTTACCGTTTGTCACAGTTGTATGACCGGAGTTATCCATAGTTGTAATGGAATTGATACCAGTAATATCTTTTGCCAAACGAACATTCAAGCTGCCGTTGTTATCAGAGATAACACCGATATTGTTTGCAGTGGAAAGTTTGCTTTCATCAGTAACGCCACCTTTAACAGTCACTTTTTGACCTAGGTCACGATGGAATTCACCTTTATCACCTGCAAAGTCCAAGCCAGCTTTCTTAAGGCCGTCGATACCTTTCTTCAAGTCGCCGATGTTAGCACCATTTGTTAAGCTGCTGCTATTATCAGCGATATTGTTAATATCTTCGCCTTCGGCATAACCGCTTGCCATGTTAACTACTTTATTACCACCATTGTTCAAGCCGTCCTTAGTCAATGTTACTGCACCAGTACCATCTTTAGGGGAGCCTTGACCTGCTGGAGGTGTAGTAATAGCAACACCGTTGCTGCTAACAGTAGTAGTTACTTTAGTACCACCCATGCCGGATGTAACTACCATGCCGTCTGCAGTTGTTCTTGTGCTCTTAGTCTTTTTATCAGTAGTTACGATACCATTAGCTGTCAATTCAGTGGCCTTAGTTGGATTATCTACAAGCACACCACTAGCTGTTGTTTGAGTTGAATTATTTTGACGATCGGATACTTTCACATTACCTGCAGTAAGAGCAGTTGTATTGCCCAATGTATCAGTGCTTGTAACACCTCTACCGTTTGTTACAGTAGAGTGTTGTTGATCGTCAGTAGTTGTAGTTACACTACGTAAGTTCAAATCTTTTTTGATATCTACAGTATATGTTTTAGACTTATCTGCATTAACTGTAGTTTCTACAGTTGTATTGCCACTATCGCCAGCTTTCACTGTTGTAGTTGCTGCCGCCATACTGCTCTTCAACTGTTGAACGTTAACTGCATCTGTATCATTTACACCAGCTGCGACGTTAGTAATCTTTTGATTATTTGCGTTTAAGCCTTCGTTAGAAATGTAAGTTTTACCGCCTACAGATACGCCCTTATCATCAAGAACAACTTGTTTGTTTGGATCGGAACCAACAGTTACGGAATCAAGACCTTTAAGGTTCTTAGCGAGTTTAACGTTCAAGTTGCCGTTTTCATTAACTACGCCAATGTTACCATTTGAAAGTTTAGAAGCATCAGCTTCGCCACCTTTGAGTTCCAATGTTTGACCGAGGTCTTTATGGATAGCATCGCCGGAGTCGCCTTTGAAGTTCAAGCCTTTCTTAGTCAAGTCTTCAGTGTTCTTATCAATTTTGTTGTCTACAACTTTCAATTGATCTTCTGTTGCAGCTTGACCATTAGTGATCTTATTAGGATCCCAAGTTCTGTTAGTCAAATCGTTAACAGTACCAGAACCACCATTGATAGTTACCTTACCGGAGTTGATAGTACCGTTTGTACCATTGATATTGACAGCATTAGCACCTTCGCCAGCTCTAATAATACCTGTTGTACCATCGAAATGAACTGATGTACTACCGGAGCCCAATGTCACTGTGTCTTTCAAGTTTACAGTGTATGTTTTAGCTTTTGTAATATCATTGATTTCTTCTTCAACATGAATGTTCTTGCTACCTTTTACCTTAGTATCGGACGCAGCTTTTACTTCGTTCAATTGTTTAAGGTTAACAGCATCGCTATCTTCTGTACCAGCTTTAACATTTTTGATTTGCGTATTGTTTGCATTGAAGCCGTTGTTTGTAACAAATGTATTACCGCCAATTGTCAAACCATTATTGTTAATAGTTGTTTGACCTGTTGTTACGCTATTCAAGCCTGTTAAATCTTTTGCAAGTTTAACATTCAACTTACCGTTTTCGGATACAACACCAATATTGTTGTCAGACAATTTAGCTTTATCAGTAATGCCACCTACAACATCCAATGTTTGACCAAGATCTTTATGGATTACTTCGCCAGAATCAGCTTGGAAGTTCAAGCCTTTCTTAGTCAAGTTTTCAGTGTTCTTATCAATTTTGTTATCCACAACTTTCAATTGATCTTCTGTTGCAGCTTGACCGCTTGTGATGTTATTAGGGTTCCAAGTAATGTTAGTCAAGTTGTTTACAGTACCATTTGCACCGTTAACTAGAACTTTACCTGCATTAATGTTGCCTGTTACACCATTGATAGTTACTGCATTCGCACCGTTACCAGCTTTTACGATACCAGTTGTACCATCAATGTTAACTGCTGTGTTACCAGAACCTAATGTTACAGTATCTTTCAACGCAACTGTGTAAGTTTTAGCTTTTGTAGTTGGATCTACAGCTTCATCAACGTCGATGTTTTTGCTACCTTTTACTTTTGTATTAGATGCAGCTTTTACATCGTTCAATTGTTTAACGTTAACAGCATCGTTGTCTTCTACGCCAGCAGTTACGTTTTTGATTTGTGTATTGTTAGCATTAAAGCCATTTGCTGTAACGAATTGTTTGTTGTTGATTGTCAAGCCATCGTTGTTGATAGTTGTTTGACCAGTTGTTACGCTGTTCAAGTTTGTTAAGTCTTTTGCAAGTTTAACATTCAACTTACCGTTTTCGGATACAACACCGATATTGCCATCAGACAATTTAGCTTTATCAGAAATGCCACCTACAACATCCAATGTTTCACCAAGGTTTTTATGAATTTTTGTTGCATCATCACCTTGGAAGTTCAAGCCTTTATTAGTGTTGTCTGTAACTTTTTGATCTACAGATTTCAATTGGTCTTCTGTTGCAGCTTGACCGCTTGTGATGTTTGCAGGATTCCAAGTTGTGTTAGTCAAGTTGTTTACAGTACCGTTTGCACCGTTAACAAGAACTTTACCTGCATTGATATTGCCTGTTACACCATCGATTGCTACTTTGCCAGCATTAATTGTGCTGTTTACGCCGTTGATAGTTACTGCATTAGTGCCGTCGCCAGCTTTTACGATACCTTTTGTACCATCAATATTAACTGCATTATTACCAGAACCTAATGTTACAGTATCTTTCAATGCAACTGTGTAAGTCTTAGCTTTTGTTACAGTATCTACAGTTTCATCAACATTGATGTTTTTGCTACCTTCTACTTTTGTATTAGATGCAGCTTTCACATCGTTCAATTGTTTAACGTTAACAGCATCGTTGTCTTCTACGCCAGCAGTTACGTTTTTGATTTGTGTATTGTTAGCATTGAAGCCATTTGCTGTAACGAATTGTTTGTTGTTGATTGTCAAGCCATCATTATTAATAGTTGTTTGACCTGTTGTTACACTGTTCAAGCCTGTTAAATCTTTTGCAAGTTTAACATTCAACTTACCGTTTTCAGATACCACACCGATATTGTTGTCGGACAATTTAGATTTTTCAGTAATGCCACCTACAACATCCAATGTTTGACCAAGATCTTTATGAATTAATTCGCCAGAATCAGCTTGGAAGTTCAAGCCTTTCTTAGTCAAGTCAGTGCTGTTGTCAGTGATTTTCTTATCAACAGATTTCAATTGGTCTTCTGTTGCAGCTTGACCGCTTGTGATATGTGCAGGATCCCAAGTGATGTTTGTCAAGTTATTTACAGTACCAGCAGTACCGTTGACAGTCACTTTACCGGAGTTGATAGTGCCGTTTGTACCATTGATAGTTACAGCATTAGCACCGTCACCAGCTTTTATGATACCTGTAGTACCGTTGATGTTGATTGCTTTATCGCCGGAACCTAAAGTTACATTGTCTTTCAATGCTACTTTGTAGGTTTTAGCTTGTGTATTAGGATCTACTGTGGAGTTAACATTGATGTTTTCGCTACCTTCAACTGTAGTGTTGGATGCATTTTTAACTTCATTCAATTGATTCAAGTTAACTGCATCATTGCCATCAGTACCAGCTTTTACGTTTTTGATTTGTGTGTTGTTAGCATCAAAACCGTTAGCTGTAACGAATTTCTTACCACCAATTGTTAAACCTTCGTTATTAATTGTTGTAGCACCAGTTGTTACGCTTGTTAAGCCAGTCAACTCTTTAGCGAGTTTAACATTCAACTTGCCGTTTTCAGATACCACACCGATGTTATTGTTGGATAATTTAGATGCATCAGAAATGCCGCCGTTGATATCCAATGTTTCGCCAAGATCTTTATGAATGCTTGTAGCGTCATCGCCTTTGAAGTTCAAGCCCTTCTTAGTCAAGTTGCTACCATTGTCAGTAATTTTCTTATCAACAACTTTCAATTGATCCTCTGTTGCAGCTTGACCGCTTGTGATATGGTCAGCATCCCAAGTGATATTTGTTAAGTTGTTCACAGTACCTTTAGCACCGTTAACAAGAACTTTACCGGAATTGATATTGCCTGTTACACCATCAATCGCTACGTTACCGGCAGTAATTGTGCTGTTTGTACCATTGATGGTCACAGCATTGTTGCCTTCGCCGGCTTTTACAATACCTTTTGTACCGTCGATGTTAACAGCTGTATTGCCGGAACCCAATGTTACTGTGTCTTGTAAACCAACTGTATAAGTCTTAGCTTTAGTAAGTGGATCTTCAGAATCAGTTACATTGATGTTTTTACCTGCTTTTACAACAGTTTTAGCTGCCGCTGCGTTGTTGGACACTTCTTTCAACTGTTTAAGGTTAACTGCATGGTTATCCTCTGTACCAGCTTTCACGTTTGTGATTTGAGTATCGTTAGCATTGAAGCCATTACTTGTAACAAATGTGTTGCCACCGATTGTCAAACCATTGTTGTTAATAGTTGTAGCACCAGTCGTTACGCTGTTCAAGCCTGTCAAATCTTTAGCAAGTTTAACATTCAATACGCCGTTGTTATTAACTACGCCGATATTATTTTCTGAAAGTTTAGATGCGTCAGCTTGACCGCCAGAGATTTTCAAAGTTTGACCAAGGTCTTTATGAATTGCAGTACCTGCATCACCTTGGAAGTTCAAGCCTTTTTCTACGATTTCAGTTTTTGTAGTATCAATTTTATTATCTACTACTTTCAATTGATCTTCTGTAGCAGCTTGACCATTAGTAATAGCTTTAGGATTCCAAGTTCTGTTAGTCAATTCGTTAACAGTACCTGTAGTACCATTGATTGTTACTTTACCGGAGTTGATAGTACCATTTGTGCCATTGATAGTTACAGCATTAGCACCGTCGCCAGCTTTCACGATACCTGTTGTACCGTTAATATTGATAGCTGTATTACCTGTGCCTAATGTTACTTCATCTTTCAAGCCTACAGTATATGTTTTAGCTTTAGTTACATTGTCGATGCTTTCATCAACTTTAATGTTTTTACCTTCAGCTACCTTTGTATTTGCTGCAGATGCACTGTTGGATACTTCTTTTAATTGTGCCAAGTTTACTGCATCGCTGTCGATTGTACCACGAGCAACGTTAGTAATCTTGTTACCACCATTATCCAAGCCAGTTTTAGTAAGGGATACAGATGCATTATTTGTAGCACCGTTGCTGATAGTTACACCGTTGGAAGTAACTTTTGTATCGCCTACAGTTACGCTGTTCAAACCTTTAAGGTCTTTAGCCAAACGAACTTTCAAGTCATTAGAGCCATCAGATACAACACCGATATTATCTTCAGCAGTTAATTTGGATGCTTCTGTGATACCACCTTTAACGTTTACTTGTTCACCAAGTTTTTTATTGATTACGTTACCGGAGTCAGCACCGAATTTCATGCCTTTATTAATCAATTCTTCTTTAGTTTTGAACAATTGGCTGCCGTTGATAGCATCTGTGGATGTAGCTGTTACAGCACCATCTTTTACATTTGTAATAGTAGTACCGTTCGCACCTTCCAATGTTACCTTAGTTTTATCAACAACACCGTTATTGATGTCATATTTAACAGCACGATCTGTCAATTTATCTACAGAAGATTTGGATGCAATGTTATTGATTGTAACTTGTTCTTTAACGCCTGCATGGTTTTTATCCTCTACAGTCAAGGATACTTCACCATTGTCGTTTACCTTATAAGAGCCGTCAGCGCTGGAGTTTCTTACAAGACGATAGTCAGTTGCACTGCTACCTTGTTGAGTAATTTGTTCGCTAACTTTTTTCAACTGATCTTCAGTCGCAGCACGACCGGATACGATAGATGTGGAATCCCAGTTTTTATTGCTCAAGTTAGTTACATAATTACCAGTTTCACTTGCATGTTTCGTATTTTGAACAGTTTGAGCACCCATTACAACAGCGCCAGCAGTCACTCTGCCTGCAGTACCATCAAGAACTACTTGATTGTTACCGCTACCCAATGTCACTTTGTTGTTCAAACGAAGATCATATTTAGCACCTTCAGTGCTTGTAGCAGGAGTAGTTGTCAATTTGAGGTTATCATCGGAAACAGTTACTTTTGAATGTTTACCTGCTTCGATTTTTACATCATGCAATTGGCTGCCATTTACAGCATCTGTAGAAGTAGAGGATACTTCGCCGGCTTTCAAGTTAGTAATTGTTGTACCGCCTTGGCCTTCCAAAGTAACCTTGTTTTTATTAACAGTTGCACCGTTAAGATCATATTTAACAGCACGTTCTGTCAATTTATCCAATTCAGTTTTGGATGCGATATTATTGATTGTTACCGTATTAGCAGGGCTGTTAGGATGAGCTTCATCTTTAACTTTTAAATCAACCTTGTTGTTTTCTACAGAGTAAGAACCATCTGCAGAGTTTGTATTGTTGATCAAACGGTAATCTGTTTTAGCCGCATTAGTAGTCTTGATTTCATCAGATACTTTTTTCAACTGATCTTCAGTTGCTGCACGACCAGATGTGATGGTAGGGTTTTGAACATTCCATTCTTTATTGTCCAAACCAGTTACATAGTTTTTATTGTCGCTATGTTTACCTACGCGAACAGAACCTGCAGTTACGCTGTTTAAACCTGTTAGGTCTTTTGCCAACTTAACATTAAGGTTGCCGTCTTTAGCTACAACACCGATATTGTTGTCAGATAAAGCACCTGTAGCACCACCAGTAATACCTAAAGTATCGCCAAGTTGTTTATTGATTTTAACATTGTTATCGCCTTGGAAGCTCAAGCCTTTAGCGATTTTGTTAGTGTTATTTGTGATATTAGTAGTATTAATATCTTGTTGCTCTTTAGAAGCAAGGTTTGTCAACTTAACTTGTCTAGGGTTGGAACCGTCAGCATCAGCAACAGTTAATGTCATGCTACCATCAGCAGCTACTTTATATTCGCCGTTGCTACCAGCTGCAGGGTTTGCAATTAAACGGTAGTCAGTTTTGGAAAGACCGTTAGAGATTTTAGAGATATCAACATCGAATGTTTGATTGTCATTACGTGTCAATGTCAATCTCTTACCGTCATTGGATACTGTACCGGATGTAACATACGTATTTTTCAAACCTGTTACTTCAGCAGTCAAACCATTTGTACCGGTCATGTTAATTTTGCCGTTACCGTTTGCTTCATACGTAGCAGCACCACGTTGTAAGTATTTATCGTATTTTGCAGCAATACGAGAAATATCGCCGATATTAGCAGCATTTGTTAATGTATCACCGCCAGATTGTACATTGGTAATTTGATAACCACCAGCATTGATACCGTTTTTGCTCATAGATACGTTACCAGTTGTAACGGAGTTGAAGTTTGCATTATCAACTGTTGCAACCGTAACATTGTCTCCGGCGCCTTCTAATTTAATATTTTTACCAGCGTTAAAGTTCACTGTACGGTTTGGAGCTTTTACGTCTTTAACCTTTTGGCCATTAACTTGAAGTTCCCAACCTTGATTTACGGATTGAATTGCTTCATGAACAGTGTTTTTACCTGTATCACCAATATTAGTCATGGTGATAGAGCCGTTTTGGTCAACTTTAGCATTACCGCCTAAGATATTCTTAGTACTTTTAGCTACATTACCTACTGCATTAGCAACGCCATATAATTGGCTACCATTAATAGCATCTGTAGATTGTGCATTCACACGACCAGCTGCTACGTTAGTAATTGTACGTTTTGTAGAGTTATTACCTACGCTAACTGTGGAATCAGCAGTATCACCAGCATAGTTGTATTTCAAACCATTAATTGTTTCACTAGCTGTGCTTACAGGGGCAGCAGTTACAGAATTAGCACCTAATGCAACGCCACGAACGTTATTTACTGTTGCTTTGCTACCAAGAGCTAAACCTTCGTTTGCTTGTACACTTGCTTCACTACCGATTGCTACCGCATCAGTTACTTCTTTTTTCGCTTTAAGTTGAGTAATTAATTGATCGTTATCTTTATAAACTTTGCTATCGCGTACACGTTCTAATGTACCAGCTTGAGCACTTACACCCAATGCGATGGAACGGGAACCAGTTGCTTGTGCATCATCACCGATAGCCACAACATTTTTCTTGTCCCCATCTTGAGTACTTAACGCACTCGCTTCACGACCCATAGCAATAGAGCCGTAGCCTTCGGAATGAGCATTGTTACCGATAGCTGTGGAACGTTCACCTAAAGCCCATGCCGCATTACCTGCAGCCACAGAAGACCCGCCCAATGCATATGTATCATTACCAAGAGCAACGCCGGAACCACCATGAGCACGTGCAGAGTTACCTACAGCAACGGAGTTATTCACTTTAACAGTCGGGTCATTTTGAATACCGGATTCAGCATTGTTACCGATGGCAACGCCGTCTTTTGCGTAAGTTGTAGCAGCATTACCGATTGCCACTGCATTATCGCGGTAATGAGCAGCCGTATTACCGATAGCTACGCCTTGAATGCCTTTAGATGTAGCACGGTTACCGATGGCTACGCCTCTTACATAACCTTCACCTTTATAATTTGAACCTGATGCTACATACGCACTAGTACCCATAGCTACGCTATCTTCGGTATCTGATTTAGCACCTTGACCGATAGCAATAGAACGAACTGCATTAGCTTGAGTATTAGTAGTTCCGTCATATGCTGTATACGGTGTACCTTTATCATCCTTCATTGGGGTTGGATTTGCAGAACCGATAGCAATAGATTGATCACCTGTTGCTAATGCGGAATGACCCATAGCCAAGCTGGCTTTACCTTGTGCAGATGCTGCTGTACCAATAGCCGCCGCATATTGTTCGCCTGCATAGGCTTGACGCATCATAGCCAAGGAGTTAAAACCCTTTGCCTTTGAAGCCGAACCGACAGCAATAGCACCGATTTGTTCAGATTGAGCATAATGGCCTAAACCGATACCCAACGCACGAGATTGGGAATAGTCACCGATAGAAATACCGGATACGGAGCCATCATTAGCACGTGCATTCGCATTGTTACCGATTTGGATGCCGAACACCTTATTATTGGTATATAAATATCCTCCTCCTGGATTCCCTGGTGTTTTGTAATCATACATCTGAATATAAGGAGAATTTTGACCAGGATATAAATACGTAAACCCGCCATCATTATGTCCTTCACCAGGAGCCAAAGAAAGGCCTCTGTTAGGTGCCGCATCAACACCCGAAATTAACCCACTACCGCAGGTCAAAACCATAGCCGCCAAGCCAACTTTTACCGAAGCTTTTGCGGAATTACTAACAAAGCTTTTGGAGCCACGAGTATGGCTTTTTGCAATTTCAGATACAACGACATATGCGCCTCGTACCTGACTCCAAATTACCCTATAAATACGATTCATTTAGTAGTACCTACCTTTCACACAGTTTTATAAGGGATTCTAAAACCAACACTAAAACACTAAAAATAATAAAATTTTCATCAAAAATTTAATTACTATACATATAAAATATCAGATTAGTTTATGAATGTAAATATATTTTTTTCATATTTCGCTCATTTATTTTCAGAACTTTAAACTTCTTTTAAAAATTGATTTTCTTACTCATTTAAATATATTTTCAATCATAAAAACCCTTACAACAATGGGCCAAACAACACTTATAATCTAAAGCTAATGATTTTATAGTAAATTAATCACATTTATAATTTTCGATTAAAATTATATGTTCTGTATTATACACTATTATGAAAAGTTTGTGAAGTCAAACACAAAAAAAGAACGAAAGTCCTTTCATAGTAGACTTTCGTTCTTTCATTTTATATACCATATAGGGTTAAAATCATCTAATCTTCATGAGTATTTTCTGGTACATCAACAGTTTTTTATCACATGAATATAAAATGAAATCTATATGATTTACATACCTAAACGACTCATAATAAGCGCTAATTGTCGTTTAGTTTCTTCGTTATCTTTCTTTAGACGAAGGTTGTCTTCTTTCAATGCCGCATAGTCTGCAGTTAATTTTTCATCCTGCGCTTTCATGCGTGCATTTTCAGCTTTCAAAGCAGTCATTTCATCCTGCATTACGTACATAGAGCTGATAGGGCCGGCCTTGTAGCGTTCAGGAATAACCTTCTTCTCATCAGAAGAACCGAATTTACGAGTTACACCGGCATTCACCATATTATGACGACTACCAACAGATACGCCTGCATGGAACATAGTATCTTCCGATGTGTAATGTGCAACACCTAAAGCCGCTGCGGTTTCACCTCTGTAATTGCCGATACCAGCCATCACTTGAGTTGGTTCTAACGGATCATATTGAATCGGTTTCAACGCAGACATAGCTGCCGCATGAGCACCTACACGTTGCGTTTCGCCCGCCACGGAATTAATAGCATTGGCCATGCCCTCCGTAACGCCTTTCAATTGATTTACGTTAACCGCATCCGTACCGTTTACACCAGGACCTACATTGCTAATTGTTTTACCACCGTTATTCAATCCATCTTTAGTAAGACTTACAGCGTTACCGCTAGCAGGAGTAATGGTTATACCACTACCGTTTACAACCGTAGAGTTGCCTCCAGCATCCTTAGTCGTTACGGATGTAAGACCTTTCAAATCTTTCGCCATACGAACTTTAAGATTAGTACCGTCAGATACAACGCCTACATTATCTTCTGTAGTCAACTTGCTAGCATCAGTAATGCCACCGACTACGTTTACCTGTTCGTTAAGCTTTTTGTTAATCACATTACCGGAATCGCCACCGTATTTCATACCATCGTCTTTAGTTGCCACTTGATGTGTCTTGCCCTGTTCATCTTGGTACTTAATACGAGTGATTTCATTGCCGTCGAGATCGGAATCGCCCTTATCAGCAGTAATATCCGCATTGCGACCATCTTTGCCAGTTAAACCGATGTGACCAACGCCATCTTTACCGGACATAGATACAGCATCTTTACCGTCTTTACCTGTAACAGCTACTTTACCGTCTGTACCATTCGCAGCGTCTGGACCTGTAATGGAAACGCCATCTTGACCGTTTTTGCCGACTTTCACCTTATCAGTATTAACCATATCAGCAGTAACCGTTTTGGTAGTAATGCTATCGGTCTTAAGATTCTTAGCCATTTTAATAGTAACATTACCATTTTCGGCTACTGTTTTGATATTTTCACCGGAATAATCACTATCAGCCCCTTGACCTTCACCTTTGATAGTAACCTTTTGACCTAAATCACGGTGGAAATCACCTGTATTACCGGCAAAATCCATACCTTTCTTCGTAATGTCATCACCTAAGTTATTAATCTTATTATCCAAGGTTTTATGGGACTTCTGCAATTGATCTTCTGTAGCAGCACGACCGCTTGTGATATTGTTAGGATCCCAATCTTTGTTTTCCAAACCTGTCACATGACCGTCCTTGCCATCAACAGCGACTTTACCTGCCGCGATCTTACCGTCTTTACCGTCGATAGTTACCTTATCTCCGGCCTTAATCATACCTTTTGTACCGTCAATCGCTACATTACCAGCCTTGATTGTGCCCTTATCACCATCGATTTCAACTTTATCACCGGCTTTAATAGTGCCTTTGTTGCCATCGATGGTAACCTTGTCACCGGCTTTGATAGTGCCTGTTGTACCATCCATCGCAATTTGTTTCGTAGGATCAGTCCCCATTGTTACTTGGTCTTTGAGACCCACTTTGTAATTTGTAGAACCGTCCGCATTAGTGGTCTTATCTACTTGGACATTATTACCTGCCGTTACTGTTGTAGTAGCAGCTGCTGCCGCTTTATCCAATTGAGATTTATTAACCGCATCCTTAGGATTTGTACCGTCAGCTACATTAGTAATCTTATTGCCGGCTGCATCAATACCGTCCTTCGTCATGGATGGACCGTTGGTAATCTTTACGCCGTCTTTTGTAACAGCAGTCAACGGATTGCCATCCTTATCTTGAATGGTCATACCTTCACCATTTACAACGGTTTTACCGTTTGCACCATTAGTACCATTGTTGAAAGTTATGGAATCTAGACCTTTCAGATTTTTTGCCAAACGAACATTAAGGATATTATTTTTACTAATAACACCAATATTGTTTTCGGTCAACTCAGATTCATTGGTGACACCACCCTTAATGTCCAATTGTTCATTAAGTTTCTTCTTGATGGTAGTACCGGAGTCGCCACCATATGCCATGCCATCATCTTTGGTTGCCACTTCATGAGTTGTGCCATTTTCATCTTTGTATTTAATGCGCGTAATTTCATTTCCATTGAGATTAGCAGCACCTTTTTCAGCAGTAATATCCGCACTTTTACCGTCTTTACCGCTTAATCCGATGTGACCAACACCGTCTTTACCGGACATGGACACAGCATCCTTGCCGTTTTTATCTGTAACAGCTACCTTACCGTCGGTGCCATTCGCCGCATCTGGACCTGTAAGAGATACGCCATCCTTACCGTCTTTACCGACTTTCACGGATTCAGCCTTAAGATTTTTGTTCATCTTCACATCGATAGTCGTGTTACCTGTTGCTGCATCTTGTTTGATGAAAGTCTTAATATTGTCACCACTATAGTCGGTATCAGCAGCTTTACCTTCACCTTGAACAGTGACAGTAGAGCCTAATTTATTAGTTTGTACACCGCCTACATTGGCATTGAATTTAAGGCCTGTATCAGTTTGACCTGCCAAGGCTTGTTTCAATTGATCCTCTGTTGCAGCACGACCGGATACGACATTACCTGCATTCCAAGTCTTATTATCAAGACCAGTCACATAGTTGCCCGTATTAGCAGGGTTCGCACCATCGGCTTGTTTACCCATTGTCACATTGCCGGCTTTCACAGTTTCCGTAGCCGTAACAGATGTAACATTAAGATCCTTTTTCAATTTGAGGCCGATCTTCGTATCGTCACCAGTTTGACTGATTTCCGTCGTAATATTGTCGTCGCCGTTTACCGTTACCTTAGAGCCTAGTTTATTAGTTTTTTCAGCGTTATTATCCGCATCAAAACGAAGGCCTTTGTTGGTAAGTTCAGTCTTAGCGTCACCAATATTTTTGTTGAGTTCAGTTTTAGTATCACTGATATTTTTATTCAACTCGGTCTTAGTATCACTAATGTTTTTATTTAACTCAGTTTTAGTGTCATGCAATTGACTGCCGTTCACCGCATCTTTGGAGTTAGCCGCCACATCGCCATTAGCAACATTGGTAATCTTTTGATCATTCGCATTGATGCCGTTTGGAGATACATAAGTCTTACCACCTACGGTCAAACCACCACTATTGATGGTTGTACCGCCAGCTGTTACGCTGTCTAAACCAGTTAATGTTTTTGCCAACTTCACGTTTAATGTGCCTGTGCCATCAGATACAACACCAATATTATTATCTGTTAAATCTGCGGCCGTAGCTCCACCTTTAATGGCAACAGTACCACCTAGCTTCTTGTTGATAGTCGTACCAGAGTCACCGTCAAAGTTCAAGCCTTTATCTACTTCGGATTTAGACGCCACATCTTTAATCGTTACGGTTTTTGTTTGATCCAGATGATTCTTATCTTGAACTGTCAATGCTACATCACCGTTGGCATCTACAGTATAGTCACCATTGGATCCCGCCGTAGGATTTGCAACGAGACTAAAGTCTGTTGCACTAGCACCTTGTTTCTTAACTTCATCACTAACCGTTTTCAATTGGTCTTCCGTTGCTGCACGGCCAGATGCAATCGTAGGATTATCAATGCTCCAAGCCTTATTATCAAGACCTGTTACATAGTTGCCCATATTAGCAGGGCTTGCACCATCGGACTGTTTACCCATAGTTACCGTGCCGGCTTTCACAGTTTCCGTAGCTGTAACCGTAGTAACGTTAAGGTCTTTCTTTAATTTAAGACCGATTTTCGTATCATCGCCAGTTTGCGTAATTTCTGTAGTGATGTTATCGTCGCCGTTTACTGTTACCTTAGAGCCTAGCTTATTCGTTTTTTCATCGTTATTATCAGCATTAAAACGAAGGCCTTTATTGGTAAGTTCAGTTTTAGCGTCGCCAATATTTTTGTTGAGTTCAGTTTTAGTGTCACCAATTTTTTTATTGAGCTCAGTTTTGGTATCACCAATGTTTTTATTCAACTCGGTCTTAGTATCGCTAATATTTTTATTTAACTCAGTTTTAGTGTCATGCAATTGACTGCCGTTCACCGCATCTTTGGAGTTAGCCGCCACGTCGCCATTAGCAACATTGGTAATCTTTTGATCGTTCGCATTGATGCCATTTGGAGATACATAATTCTTACCACCTACGGTCAAACCACCACTATTGATGATTGTGCCACCAGCTGTTACGCTTTCCAAACCAGTTAATGTTTTAGCTAACTTTACGTTCAATGTATTGCCGTCGGATACGACACCAATATTACCATCGGTCAAGTTAGCAGCCGCTGCACCGCCCTTGATGCTAAGCTTATCGCCCAACTGTTTGTTAATTACAGCGCCGCTATCTCCATCAAAGTTAAGACCTTTAGCAATAGTCGTATTGATGGTAGAAATAGCATTTCTATTGGTCGTAATATCTTGCGTATTTTGAGCGATATTTTGTTTATTTTGTACAATATCAGCCTTATTTTTGCCGATATCAGTCGTATTTTGAGCAATGTCAGTTGTGTTTTGAGCTATTTTATCCTTGTTCGTATTAACTTGCGTATTAACAGATTTCAACTGATCTTCCGTTGCAGCACGGCCGGTTACGGCTTGTGGATTATCTACATTCCAAGCAGTATTGGTAAGACCAGTTACCGTGCCTGCAGTACCATCCACAGATACAGGATTAGCAGTTCCTAAGGTGATTTTATCCCCTAATCCGACAGTATATTCCTTACCGCCGGCTGCATTTGTACCTTCTTCTACAGTGATATTGCTGTTTTTAGCTTTCACAGTACTTGCCTTAGCAGTTCCACCGATAGCATCCTGCAACTGACTGAAGTTAACCGCATCAGTAGGATCTGTGCCTTTTGCTAGACCGGTAATCTTTTGATTATTTGCATTGATACCGTTTGGCGTTACGTAGGTCTTGCCGCCTACGGTCAAACCACTACTATTAATAGTTGTTCCACCAGCTGTTACGCTATCCAAACCGGTTAATGTTTTAGCTAGTTTCACATTTAATGTGCTGCCATCAGACACGACACCGATATTATTATCCGTAAGATCTGCCGTAGCACCACCTTTAATAGTAACAGTGTCGCCTAATTTTTTATTAATCGTAGCACCGCTATCACCGTTAAAGTTTAATCCTTTATTGATATTAGTTACATTTGTATTGACCTTATCATTAACGGATTTCAACTGATCTTCCGTAGCAGCACGACCACTTACAGCTTGAGGATTATCGGCGTTCCAAGACTTATTATCGAGCCCTGTCATAAAGTTACCGTTTGCACCGCCTGCACCACCAGCTTGTTTACCCATAGTCACAGTGCCAGCTTTCACAGTATCAGCGGCAGTAATAGTAGTAACATTGAGATCTTTCTTTAATTTAAGACCGATCTTAGTATCATCACCAGTTTGACTGATTTCTGTCGTGATATTATCATCGCCATTTACCGTTACCTTGGAACCCAGTTTATTGGTCTTAGTTCCACCTGTATCCGCATCAAACTTAAGGCCTGTATTAATCACATCATTCTTCGCGGTCGATATATTATTGTTTAGCTCGGTTTTAGCATTATCTATATTGCCGTTCAGTTCAGTTTTAGCGTCATTAATATTTTTATTGAGTTCAGTTTTGGCATCACCGATATTTTTGTTTAATTCAGTCTTAGCATCATTAATGTTGTTATTTAATTCGGTTTTAGCCGCATGAAGTTGACCGCCGTTAACTGCATCTTTGGAGTTAGCCGCCACTTCACCATCAGCAACATTAGTTATTTTCTTGTCACTCGCATTAATACCGTTCGGAGTTACATAGGTCTTACCGCCTACGGTCAAACCACTACTATTGATAGTTGTACCCCCAGCCGTTACGCTATCCAAACCGGTTAATGTCTTAGCTAGTTTCACATTTAATGTGCTGCCATCAGATACGACACCGATATTATTGTCCGTCAAGTTAGCAGCCGCTGCACCACCCTTGATGCTAAGCTTATCGCCCAACTGTTTGTTGATTGCAACACCGCTGTCTCCATCAAAGTTAAGACCTTTAGCAATAGTTGTATTGATGGTAGAGATAGCATTTTTATTGGTCGCAATATCTTGTGTGTTCTGAGTAATATTTTGCTTGTTTTGTGCAATATCAGTCTTATTTTTACCGATATCAGTAGTATTTTGAGCTATATCAGTCTTGTTCTTAGTTATATCTTGTTTATTCTTACCAATATCAGTCGCATTTTGAGCAATTTCAGTTGTGTTCTGAGCTATTTTATCCTTATTTGTGTTAACTTGCGTATTAACAGTTTTTAACTGATCTTCCGTTGCAGCACGACCACTTACAGCTTGCGGATTATTTACATTCCAAGCTGTATTAGTAAGGCCTGTTACAGTCCCTGCAGTTCCATCCACATTTACAGGATGTGCCGTACCTACCGTAAGTTTATTACCCAATCCAACAGTGAATTCCTTACCACCATTTGCGTTGGTACCTTCTGTTACGGTTACATTCGCGTCTTTCCCTTTTACCGTAGTGGCCTTGGCAGTACCACCGATAGCATTTTGCAATTGACTGAAATTAACCGCATCATCAGGCGCTGTACCATTAGCAACACCAGTAATCTTTTGATTATTAGCATTGATACCATTTGGCGTTATATAGGTTCTAGCACCTACACTCAAACCATTTCTACTAATAGTAGTATTTCCTGCATTAACGCTATCCAAACCTGTTAAATGTTTTGCCAATTTTACATTCAATCTACCGGTACCATCAGATACAACACCAATATTATTATCCGATAATGCCCCTGTAGCACCGCCTTTAACGACTAGAGTATCGCCTAATTTTCTCTTAATCGTAGCACCGGTATCGCCGTTAAAATTGAGTCCTTTTTCAAGAGTATTATTAATAGTGTTAATATCATTCTTATTAGTAGTGATATCACCTGTATTTTTTGTGATATCTCGTGCATTATTACCGATACGGCTTGAGTTATCTGAAATACTTTGCGAATTTCGATTAATAAAATACTGATTAGAATTAACTTTCTCATTAACCCGCTTTAACTGATCTTCTGTAGCAGCACGACCAGATACAGGTGTTGGATTATTTAAATCCCAATTTTTATTTGTAAGACCTGTTATATGTCCATTAGAACCATCTACCGTTACCGGATGTGATGCATTTCGACCTACAACTATTGTACTATTTAACCCGACGGTATATTCCTTACCGCCATATGCATTAGTACCTTCTAATATTCTTATGTTCGGATCTTGTTCTTTCACCGTGGTCAATTTAGGAATACGATTAGCCACATCTTGTAATTGACTATAGTTAACTGCATCACTGCCTCCATTCCCAGGTGCAACACCGGAAATTTTTTGATTATTAGCATATATACCGCTTGAGGATACATAGAGTTTATTGCCTACAGACAACCCTCTATTATCAATCGTGGTGTTTCCTGTTGTTACGCTGTCCAAACCGGTTACTTTTTTAGCCAATTTTACATTTAATGTGCCGTTAGCTTCGGCCTGAACACCGATATTACCATCGGACATAGCACCTCTGGCACCGCCCTTAATAACCGTCGTTTGACCTAACTGTCTATTAAATGCAGTACCGGTATCTCCATCAAATCCCATACCTTTATCGATATTGTCTTTATTATATCTAATAGCATCATGGATTGTGCTTTTACCTGTAAGACCAATATTGCTCATCGTCAACTTACCAGTATCAGGATCAAGAGTTGCATTACCACCAAGGATATTTTTAGTTGTAGTGGCTAAATTTCCCAGACTATTTGCGACACCAAATAATTGACTACCGTTAATAGCATCTGTAGACGAAGCATTCATACGACCTGCAGCCACATTTGTAATCGTACGTTTTACCGTATCATTACCGATACTTACAGTAGAATCCGCCGTTCCCCCCGCTAAATTCTTATACCACAAACCGTTTACATACTGATTCGGAGTACTATGAGTACCCGCAGTTGCAGAATTAGCACCTAATGCAACTGAACGTTCATGTCCAGCATTAGCAGATACACCTAAAGCCATAGAATTTGTCTTCTCTGCTTTACTGCTCAAACCTAACGCCACAGAGCCTTCTGCTCCTGTAGACGTAGAAGAATTAACCCCTAAAGCTAAAGAATTTCCTCCGGATGCGACTGAGCCTTCACCTGCCGCAATATCAGCATAACCGTTGGCTGTACTAGCCCAGCCAAGTGCCGTGGAGTGAGATCCATTAGTAGTAGAATTTGTACCTAAAGCGGAAGATCCTTGTTTAAATGCTCTAGCGCCATTACCGAGAGCTACCGCCCAGTCAGCTCGCGATTGTGACCCATTCCCCATCGATATGGCACCACCACCACCGGCTTTAGCATCATTACCAAAAGCCATGGAGGATCCACCCCAGGCGCGCGCATTTGTACCGAATGCCTGATCATTATCTTTTCCTACAAGTTGATCAGCATCATTATATCCAGCCCGAGAATTATTACCTAAAGCAAATCCATTTTTTGAAAATGATTTAGTCAAATTCCCTATTGCTACACCATTATCTGCAGAAACTGTTGCCGTTCTACCTATTGCAACGCCTTGCACATAACCACTACTAACAGTGGCCCCTGTACCCATAGCCACACTGTTATCTGCCAGTGCTTTACTATTATCACCTATCGCTACAGTACCCTCTTTAGCTTGGGCATTATCACCCCATTTTAATGTAGATGCCTGCGCTTCAGTTGGTATAATCCCTCCTGCTAACATAACAGTACAGATAGAAATGCCAATCATCTTGGCAAATACCGTTGTCATTGTCGATCGTTTCGACATATTCTTCGCTGTTTCAGCTACAACGACATAACATCCCTTTGTACGACTCCAGATTACTTTAAAAATTCGGTTCATCTCGTCTTACTCCTTGCATAAAACTATCAGATTATATGAATATAATAAAATATTTTATAACTATTTTAAAAAGTAAAAATACAGTTAATATATGGCTAT
>OKPL01000192.1_pt1 | contig 20527 bp, 23 predicted proteins | sample 1612301 | NCBI WGS metagenome assembly OKPL01 (sample SAMN04436790, study PRJEB24849) | human gut metagenome | biome: human gut; feature: NICU; material: stool | host: Homo sapiens | place: USA: Saint Louis, MO | collected 2011-04-21
CGGCGACCGATGCCGACAGCGTTTTGCGCGCGGCCACCTGCGCCAGGTTGCCCTGGATAATCGCAATTGCTGAGTTCTTCACCCCACCCGTCATGCCGTCCATCGATACGGAAATCTCGTCGATTTTCACCTCGGCCTGCGCAAGACCATCAGCGTTTTGCTGAATAGCCAGCGCTTGCTGCTCAAGGTCATCGGCGTTTTGTTTGATGTCGTCAACCATGCCAGCAATTTTTTCATTGCTGTCCACTGCGTTCTCGATCAGGTCTTTGAACGTATCGGAGCCTTTCATGTCCTCCAGAATGGCATCGGTGATATCGGATACATCGATGCTGGCCTGCCCGCGCACCCATTCTGTGTAACCTGATTCGTTGCCGCTGCGGTCCACCAGCTGCGCGCGGTACCAGAAAATCTGCCCAGCCTTAAGGCCCATCTGCTGATATTTGCGCTGCGGGTAAGGCACATCGGCCAGCAGCATCGCATCGTCCTCGGTACCGGTCAGGCTGTACTGAATTTCCGTCTTCAGCGTGTCGTCGGTGTTCGCCGGGAATCCCCAGTTCAGCTCGATACCGAAAACCACATTATCAGAAGCGATGAAGCCGACCGGTTTCGGCGGATTGCCCACTTTACCCGTAAGATTTACTTCTGATGATGTCGCCCATACTGATGAAACGTCGCTGGCGTTCACCGCCCTGACGCGGACCAGATAGCGACCCGAGTAGATACCCTGCACTTCAAAGCCGAGAGAAGACGTTCGGGGCACACTAATCCAGTTGCCGCTGTCACGCCGCCATTCCGCCTCGTACGCAACTGCACCCTGAACAGCATCCCAGGCAACGCGCATGGTGGTAATCGCAATGTTCTGGTTAACCGTAGAGTAACTGTCTACGACGATATTTCCTGGGGGAGCCTGAACCCCTGGCGGAATGACACTGACTGGCCGCTCGTCCAGTCTTGCGCCGGTATCAACAGCGGAATAGATATCAGGGTTGTAAGTCGTCCCGGTGACCTCGAAAGTACCGTCGTTGTTGTCCCGCGTTCCCGTAACACGGAAAAGCGCTATAAACAGATCGTCAGAGTCCACACCCCAGTTACATTCAGCCTCCGGCGTTTCGCTGTAGGGTGTGGTGACAGTGACTGTGTTTCCGTTAACGGCCTGGACGGTTCTGGCCTGAGCTGTGCCTGACGGAAGATTCAAAAACAGCCTGTTACCGGCTTTCACATCAGCAGCGCGATCGAGGGTTATGTTGCGGCCGTTAACCGCACTCACCCTGCCGCCGATAGTTCTTCCGGCCAGCTCGTTAGCAGCCACGCCGATCACCTCACCAACAGGGGGGACGTCCATGCCTGTGCTGAAGGTCACCACCTCGCCGATACCGTTGGTAAGCAGCGCCCAGCGCCCCCGCCGGTTTGCCTCTGACTGCCTGGTGCAGCCGATCGCAGTCATTTCGAGCTGACGATAATCGAAGCGCATGGCCAGATCGTTATCGTAAACAGGCTCAGGCGTGTCTTTGTAGTGGTTAGCTGGGTCAGACCAGTTCACCAGCGCGGCAGTGTTTCGGGTGGTTTCACTCGGGTCCGCAAAGGTAAATTTACCCTCAACTACGCTGGCGTGGTTATAGATATGCCACACATCGCGGGGCATATCAGCCAGGACATACATCTTATTGTCACCCCAGTACGTCATGCCGCGAAATATACCCGCCAGATCACGAAGTACGGTCCAGGCGTCATTACGGTCCTGGATATAAACGTTGCAACGAAAACGCGGCTCCGTCCCGCTGCCGCCCTTGCCGTCTGGTACCAGCTGATCGCAATACTGGGCGATGCGATAAAGTTCCCACTTGTCTATCTGAGTCGCATCGATTCTTTGCCCCAGCCCGAAGCGCTCGTTCAGAATGATGTCGTAATAAATCCAGGCAGGGTTATCCGTCCACGCCCATTTAAATACGCCCTCCCATGTACCAGAATAAGTGCGGGTTTCGGGATCATAAGTATCAGGTACACGGATGATTCGCCCTTTCGGATTGCACACAACCTGAGGAATGCCATTAGGGAACTGCTTTGCGTCAAACTCTACATACAGCAGCGCTGTGTTAACGTAGCGAAGTTTGGCGTCAATAATTTCAGTTACAGCTACAACGCGCATGGTGTCCACGATATTCACGCTCGTGGAATCCGGCGTGATTCTGCGAACCCGTAACTGCCAGCCAGTCGAGGATTTTGGAAGGTTAACGCGGTGACTGCGCTCATAAAGCGACGTGGTTTTGTCATCGACAGCACCGTTAACCACCGTTTCATACGGCCCGCCATCTACCGACAGATCGATAGCATACTCGACGCGGGTGCCGACTTTGTCGCCGTTGTTTTTCTGGAGCAAGAGAGTTGGCCATCCCAGGCGAATTCGCAGCGCAGAGAGCTGCGTGTTGGATACCGCGCGCACGTACGGCACAGCCTGTTTCAGCTCGTATGAAACCTGAAGTTCGTTTTCAATGCCGGGGAAGCCCTGAATGTAGTCCTGGTCCTGAGTACCGGAACGGAACTCATATTTCACATTATTGAAGTTATAACTTCCGTCGGCGTTCTGAAGAGGCGTGTACGAAGATGAGTCACCAAGAAAAATGTTTTTACCATCAAGCCCGCCAGCGAACTCACCCTCTCCAAGCGCAATCAGCACCTTTGCCCTTGCAATGGACTGAATGCTGTCCGGTGCTTCAACGGGTGTTCGGGTCTGATTGCTGCCACCTTTACCGCGGCCTTTGATGATCGTCGTCGTCATATCGCGTCCATAAAAGAAGCCACCGTCAGGTGGCTTGAAATGGGTAGTTTGGTTTATTGCTGATCTTCTGCATAAATCCCGGCTGAGATAATCGCACCGCCTATTTCCCTCTGTCCGTAAAGCAAAGGAACGGGGTTACCGGATGCCGTAGTATTGACGGGTCCGCCAAACGCATAGGAAGGCTTATTATCTGGGTCCTGTCGCATCCTCAGACCAGCAACCTGAGGGGAAAGCATTTGCACTACACCACCCACAGCCATAGAACCAGCTGCGGCATATAGCGCCATTTGTGTACCTGCTGCCCATCCTATTGGGTTCCACCAGGTAAAAGCCGCAATTGCGGCGGCAGTAACAATTTGAAAGAGGCCAGCCCTTTTACTGCCGCGTATTACAGGGATAATGCGAAGTTCATCGCCAGGTCCAAGAAGATCAAACTCTTCCTTTCCTATGTTTATTTGGTTTCGGAAGATGACAAAGTCCAGCCCCTTCGCTCTGGTCTCACGCAGGTAGGCATCAAATCCATCAATTGTGTTAGATAGCGCCCTGAATACCTCACTGGCAGACGTTAACGCGCGGCGGTGGGTCCTGCCAAATCGCTGAGCCATTGAACCACTGAGTTTAATGACGGTTTTTCTTTCCATTACATCAAATCCTTATAGCGCAGAATTTTGATGGTACGGTCACGATAATAGCCACCGTATGGAATGCGCTGACTTAGCTGGCCATACATGTGGTGAAGGAGCACATTACCCTCAAGCAAAATACCCGCGTGGTTTGGGACTGCGGACTGTACCTGCATGATCACCATGTCACCTGGCTGGGAAGGCCCGTCGAACTCCCTGAATCCACACTCATACCAGTTGTCCATGTAGAGGTTTTCGCCCTGCTCCCACCAGTGGCGATCTACGCTGTAGTTGGGCAGTTCAATGCCGTGCTCGATGCGGAAATAGTCCATGATGAGAGACCAGCAGTCTGCATACCCGAGTACAAACTGGCGCCCTGTGAGGGGACGGTCTCCGCGAGGCATGACGGTGCGAATGTCGCCCTCCGGCCACGATGCAATAATCCACGGCAGTTCCGTGGCATCACACATCAGCATGTCGAGCTCGCTCGGTTGGGTTGTTGCACCGTCGCCGGGGTGACTGTGGACGATCGCCACCACAGTGCCCTGCTCTTCGGCGGCCGCATAATCCTCAGGATTAAGTTCAAATTGCTCAGTCGGCGACTCAGCATTATTTTTGCAGGGGATGTATTTCTCCACCCGCCCCTTCTGAATAACCACGCCACAGCACTCCTCGGGGAAGGATGCGGCGGCATGCGCCAGAATGGCGCTAACTGTTTTGTCGCGCATGATTATCCTCTCAGAAGTGAAGCGCCGGGGAACCCGCCATAATCCAGCTGTTCATTCTCTCCGAAGCGAGGTTTACAGCCCGTTGACAGCAATCCGGAGCAAACATCCTGTGAAGGATCGTCCACCCGATTGCCGTCTTTATCGAACCAGCCGTTTTGCCCGGCGTAGGTGCAGCCGTTCCCGGTTTTGTACCAGCCCCGCATGCACCACGTGCACATTGGCTGAATTTGCCGGGTCGGAATGAGTTGCCCTCGCAAATCGGCTGGACTGGAAAGCTCAAACTCTACGGTTTCATCGTCTGACCCTGATTTACGGTCGATGTAATAAACCTGTTTGCGCTCCTCGTTGGGATTCGCAGTCGGGTTCCCGCCAGGAAAATTTCTTGCGTCCAGGTAGTGGGCGAAAGTGTCATGGATGATCACCTTTGCCTTAGCCATCCCCTGAAACCTTCGGCACAGCGCGCCAATCGTGCCACTGATGTTTGCCACGGTGAGAGACGGCCGTGAACTCTGGCCGTCACTGCTTACAGATATGCCGGTCAGTTCATACGGCCACGCGCCATACTCCTGCCCCTGCCACCACACCGACTTCGGCTCAAGTTTTGACTCGTCGCCGCCTGCGGCGATGATTTCCGCCTCGGTATGCGGGATTGTCTCGTTGTGAAAGCGAAGAATACCCGCACCGAACGCTGAGCCGTCCACCTCGATCAGGCGGACGCGCTTACCCGGTTCCAGTTTCTGGACATCAGATGAAATGCTCATGGATGGTATGCCTGTATGAATGTGCTGCTGAGGGTGTATTTCTTGTTGCCGTGGGTAGATATCTGGAAGGATTCCGCGCGCCATAAGCCTGAGGGCTCAAGCGGCGGCTTCCAGATAAATGACTTCCACCCTGCATGTCTGTTGAGAAAGTTTTTAATGGCCTGAATGTAAGCCTCGTCGCCGGTAAAGCTCACGCTCCACTGAGGTGTTACCGGGTTGATGCCGTCCCCGGCCACCTGTGTATAGCCATCACCAAACTGCGCCTTTCGGGTACGAAAACTTGTATCAACCTGAGAGGCAACCTTTGGGCACCAGCTGAAGGTTTCGACTGCCATGGTTAAACTCCCTTGATTAATCGCCACAGAGGCGAGCCCGGCATGCTGGCCTGTTCGTTAATGACACCAGTGATGGCATCCTTAAGCTGCCTGCCTGCTGCTCCGGCAGTACCCTGACTGGACGCCTGTGGAGATCCGCCCTGAATATTGATATCGCCGAAGTTAACTGAAGGCACACCGCCAGAGACCTGCGGCATCCCCACTGCGCGAACGGCAAGATCACCATTAGGTGCCCGCGTGAGGGGCATGATTGCTTCAGGACCTGCCTCGCCGAAAATCCCTGCGCCTTTAGCAAAAGCAAACAGCTGAGGTGTCTGAAAAACGCCATTGCTGTAAGCGCTCAGGGACGGAGAGTCGTAAACATTACCCTTCGCATTAAAGGTAAAGTTCGCGCCGGCATTCTGAATAGCGGTACCGCTGCTGGCGGTTGCGGCGGAAGATGCACCGAAGCTGAAGAATGAGCCTAACGAGCTAACACCATTAGCAAGAGCCATGTTGATTGCAACATTTTCAACAATTTTGAGAACACTTATTCCCCAGTCCTTCCAACTGTCTACGTTACCGTTAAGCATGTCGGTGATCGTGGTGACCGCGCCACCCATGGCCTGCTTCATGCCGTCAGCAGCCATGGAAGAATAATCAGTAGCTTCGTCCACCCAGTTCGCATACCCCTCAGACAAGCCCGTCATCCAGTCGTCACGCTGCGCATCAGAAGCGACGTAATATCCCTCCTGGTCGCGTAGACGCTCTTCGAGGTAGCGCTTATTAAGTGCCAGCCCCTGCCGATAGAACGTCTCGTCGATTTCACCAGCCTGACGCTGGCGGAGAAGATCGGTATTCTTCTGCTCGAACTCCTTACGCAGATTGAACTGCTCCTGAAGTCTTTCACGGAACCTGGTTCCCTGCCCGTATCCCAGCAGTTGCGCTTCATTGGCTGCGCGGGCGCTGGCGTTACTGTCGGCAAGGTTGGCTTCGTAATTTCGCAGTTGCTCACGTAATTTAACCTGGTCAATCAGCGCAGCATTCTGCAATACCGTCTTTTTCTGGGCTTCCGTCAGAGAAGCAAGTTCGCCCTGGCTGACCTGATATTTAACCTTCGCCAGTTCAGTATTCTGACCTTGCAGGGCAATCTGCTCTTTTTGCTGCTTGATAAGGCGCTTATACACATCCTCGGTTTTCTCGCCTTCGGTTTTACCGCCCTTCGCCTTAGGTTTGTTGGCCTCATTATTCCGCCATTCAGCAAGACCGTTATTAATCAACTCCTGACGGCCTGTCTGGAATTGAGGATCACTGGTTAATCCCAGATCATCAGCGGCATAACTCAGCCGTAAACGCTCTTTGTCCTCACCCTTCAGGCGTGACAACTCCAGATCCCGGCGGCTCTTTTCGAGGGCATCAGTTTGTTTTTTGTCGAGGTCGGCCTGGGGAAGTCTGAGCGGGACGTTAGCCAGCCCCTGACGAGCCATTAATAGCTGATTTCCCAGCCCCAGCAGACGGTTAAATTCGTCATGCTGCCCATTCATCAACAGGAGAGATTGATAAGCCCGGTTTTGATTAGCAGCCTCTTCTCGAATGAGTGCCACCCGGCGATGTTCAAGCCCTTCCAGAACCTGTTGAATAGAAGCGGATTCTTGCTGCATCTGAGCAAGTCTTTCTTGCTCAACAGATAACTGCTCTGTAGCCGTAGCCAGCCCACGAGTCACCGTGTCCAAATATGTCAGGTGGTTAATCATGAAACCACCGCTGGTAGTTGGACCGGGATTACTAATCACTGACTGATAACCAGCTATCTGCTCTTTCAGGCTTTCAACCTTGCTCTTTTGTTCATCAATTAGCCTGATTTGTTCATTCAGAGCGGCACGAGTTTTCTCTGCATTATCTGAAGCTTCAGGAAGGGTCATTGCCCTCGTCTTTTTACTGACTTCATCTATCGTGCTGGCATACTCCTGAGCAGAGCGCCGAGCCTGCTCCTGATTTTGATACACCGCATACCAGGCACCGGCTCCAAGCATCACCAATCCCGGCACGCCGCCAATGAGCCCGAGGGCACTGCTTAAAAGGCGGGTGCCAACAGATGTGACACTATTGAGATTGCTTTGGGTGGTAACACGATTTGCAAGGTTCCGGTCTCTGGCGGCCTCCGCGGAAGCCAGGCGTCTTTCAGCGATAGCCTGTGCATCGGCGTTTTTTGCTGCCACCAGACCTGCCTGCGCACGCTCAAGCGCTGTTCTGGCTCTGACTTTCTCTGTAGCAGAACCGCTGGCTAGAGCGGTAGTCAGCCTGGCCTGGGCTGCAGTGACTTTTGCTTCTGCCGCAGCAATTTTCTCTTGCTGCGCAGCCTGAACATCTGCGCTACGCGATCTCTGTACAGCTTGCTGAGCCCTATAAACCTCCGCCCTTGAGGCGGCAACGGCAGACTGTGCAGCCTTATCCTGTGCAACGGCAAGAGCAACCTCTGACTTAGCCGCAGAAATTAGCGCGCCGGTTGCGCTCGTGGCGCTAGTTACTACTCCACTGAGATACCTTGCCAGCCCAACGCCAACAAGTGCACCCGCCACTGTTGTGATCGTGGACATATTGTCTGCAACATCACTTAGTGCGCCGCTTACTGCCGAAGAGGTAAATGAATCAAGCGTTTGGGCAACTCCGTCTAGGCCACCAGATAGCGCATCGGTAGCACCTGTAGCCTGGTTGACACCTCCAACCCATGCCATGAACGAGTTTGTGACTTTTTGCAGGGATCCGGAAACTGTTTGCGGCATGCTGGCAAACTCACCCTGTAATGAGCCCAACTGGCTCATTAATGCAGGAACAACCTTATCAATCGTAAGTTGCCCCTGGTCAGCCATGCTCTTCAGGTCTTTGCGGGCCACGCCCATTCCGGCGGCAAGTGCGCGGATAACACGATCACCTGCTTCGTTAACGGCGTTGAATTCTTCACCGCGAAGAACGCCCTGCGCCAGAGCCTGGCTGAATTGAGTGATAACAGAACTCGCTTCCTGAGTATTAGCCCCCGAAAGTTTAAGGCCGGTAGAAACAGCTTCGGTAATTTTCAGAACTTCGTCAGAGCTATACCCAAACTCACGCATTGAAGCAGCTGCGCGTGAAAAAAGGTTTGCGTTGTCTGAAAACGCGGTGCCAGTTCTTTGGCTGATTTCCATTAACTGGCGCTGAGAGGCAGCAAAATCATCAGCTGAAGATGATGCCTGCTTAAGACGGGCGTTTACTGAATTCCACTCATCAGCAATCTGCGCGAGCTTACCAGTCGCAAAAGCGGCCGTAGCAGCAGCAGCGGCTCTTCCTGCCGATGCAAACCCAGCGGTCAGATCAGATAACGCCCTTTCGCTCTCTCGGGCGGCAGCGGCAGCCTGACGGCCACCATTTTGCATGGTGCGGTAATAATCCTGCCCCATACGTGAAGCGCGGGAAATTTCCGTCTGGAATGATTGCGAGTTAGCGGAAATTTTGATTATTAACTCACGTAAAGTTGCCATTTAGTCTAACTCCAGACGTAAAAAAACCGCCGAAGCGGTTTTATTTTTATTGTTTCCAGACCTTTTGCCTGGCTTCTTCGAGGTATTCTTCATCAGTCTTAACCGGTGGGGAATCGACTGCTAAATCACTACCACAGTGCTTACATTTAATAGCTTCGCTTTTGATTAACTCTGCACAGAATGGGCACTTCTTCATACCATCGTTTTCAATTAAGTCTTTTTCTTCTGCCGCAACATCCTTCTTTATTACCAAAGAATGTACAAAAGCAATTATAAATAGCAGAGCACCATACACCCACCATGCAAAGAAAGATCTTCCTTTGCTTTGAGCAATTAAGGCTGGAATTAAGCCTATAACAATTGAAACTAGTAAAATTTCCATTTTGGTTCCCCAGCATTATCAGTCTAAGAATCCTAATATTATCTGGGTCAAAAGTCACTGCGTCGCGGCAGTAAGTGCAGCCTCAAGCCCAGCAAACGGGTCCTTCGGTTCTGATTGCTCATCACCACCCCAGCGCAGGATCGCATCGTCCAGCGGTACTTTTGCCCCCTGCGAGCCGTAGATGGCAGAGACGAGCTGGGCGGCCTGAATGTCACCACGAATATCGCCAACCGGACTTTGCCTGTCGTACTCAATCCACATCAGAAGCTCGCTTGCCGTCATATTCTGCCGAAGCTCTGAGAGCGTGCGCCCCATCCGGAGCGCAAGCGACATCAGAAACTTTACGCCGGGGGTTGAGACTTTTCCCGCGCTTCGTCCGCGTTGTTGATCAGGTCAAGCGCCTGCTTGAGCAGGCGTGAATGGACGGGGCCGTAGATTTCACGCACCTGCTCTTCTTCGTCTACGCTGAATACCGGTTGCTTATCGGTGTCGCACAGGACGTCAATGAAGAGCACCACGTCAGCGCAAAGATTACGGTGTGCCTTTTCCGATACCGACACATTTTCATCATCAGCACCCGCTTTCACCACTTCCTGCCAGCGCAGCCAGGCTTCACCTGACGGCTCACGGAGAACCACTTTGACGCCCTCCCACTCAGGAACGGCGACCGTCTTATGACGGAAACCAGCCATTTTCGCCATGGCTAATTGTTTTAAAGTTTGCGACATCGCTTATCCATGCCGGGGCAACCCGGCATCTCCATTAACTGATAGTAAGGGTACAGGTAGCTGAGGTAACCGTTTTGACCGGAGAAGAAGAATCCGTAACCACGCAGGTGTAATCACCTGCATCACCTGAAACTGCGCTGGGTTTATTAAAGGTATCGGATGTCTGCCCGCTGACGGTGCTACCTGCCTTCTTCCAGATGTAGGCATACGGAGGCTTACCACCGGCAGCTACTACAGCCATGCTGATCGCAGCCCCCACCGCTACAGACAGTGAGGAAGGAAGATCAGTGGTCAGTTTGAGTACAGAGTCAATCGGGATAGGCTTGCCTTTAAGGCGCAGTGAGAATGTAGCTGCCACAACACCATTGGTACCAGATGACCAGGTATGCTGGCGAACTTCGGCCAGAAACTTAAAACCATTACCTGACGGGAAGATAATCTGGAAGCCGTAAGTGGTGTCGTTGTCATAAGCATCACGCAATGCGTTCTGCGCGGCATTCAGGAAGAAGTTACCAGACAGAGAAATCTCTGAAGGAGCCGGGAGGCCGTTGGTGTTCTCCTGCTCAGTGGAACACAGTGTGGTGGTGTCAATATCCTGTTTCTGTCCACCTGTAAACTGAGCTTCTTTGAGGGTGCAACTCAGATCAAGGTAGGTGGCAGAATCCATTGCCTCTTTGGTTGTTGGCAGTGACGAAATGAGGATTTTCGTCAGCTGAGACTTTTCATAAAGTGCAGACATGGTTGTCTCCTGGAAAAAGAAAACCCGCCAGTTGGCGGGTTCATTGAGTGAATGATGTGTCAGGGGGTAACTTTAAAATCCAGGGTGGCGCGGTAGAGACGATAATCTGGCTCGTAACCGGAGATTTTTACCACCTCAGTAGGGTTTAATGGCTTAAGCGAAGCGAGGGATAACCCTCTCAGAGAGCGTGATTCTGTTATGGTTGCGGAATACACATCGACCTGGACGGAAACCCTGCTCTCTGCCTGTCCACACAGCACATCAGTGGAAACATCAGAAACGATGGAAAAGATAATCCAGGGCGGCGAGACTGAAGGCTTCCCGTCACTGCCGAGCGGTGCAACGTAGGGATAAACCTGCCCTCCGGCCAGCGGCGCCAGCAGAGGATAGAGATCGTCTTCCGTCATTTGCTTAATGCCTCGTCAATGGCCTGGTTCATGAGCCTGATCGCAACCTCCGTCGCCTGCTCCTGGCGAACATCGAACGCGGGACGAATGAAAGGGTGCGGTGGCATGTTAACGGTTCCAATTTCAACGAATCGCCAGTAAAAGGCGTTTCTCGGGTTATTCGCCTTCATCGTGTTATCGCTGTTGCCGGTGCGCGGGTTAACGCCACGAATATGGACGCCGGAAGAAATTTCCCCGCGGCGGCGGCTTTTTTGGGTCACCACCACCACGTTTTTTTTCAGTTTCCCGGTTCGCACTGGTGCGCGTGCGATCACCTCTTCCTTAAGCACTTCGGCACCGGCGCGCGTAGCATCACGCAGAACCTTGTTGTTTTCAGCCTTACTGAGCAGTTCTAAATCCCTGGCTATGTCATTCAATCCTGAAAAATCGAGATTAATGTCAATCACTTCTCCACCCCCAGCTTGCAGAGAACCTCAAGCAGAACCCCTTTTGCATCAGGTATTGGGGGACCAACAACATTCAGAGTGCTCCCTTTAAATGGCCCTGTCGTAACCTTAATTCGGGAGGCTGCCGAAACATCATGCCGATACCGCATCCATACCCGTACTGTTGCCTCAGCTGTTTCAGCACCAGCAGCCACCAGCTCACGCCCACTGATACCTTTAACTTCGGCTCGGGTGTTCGCTCCGTCCACCCATTCCTCTACCGGTTGCCCGGAAGAATCCCGCGTTGCCGTGAAGTTCTGGATGGTAATTAGATGCCGTAGTCTTCCAGCCTGCATATCCCCTCCTACGTACCAGGCCTTATCCTGTATGGCTTGAGAATTGCCTCAATCCCGAATGGCAATGTGGTTGTGATATTCCCGATATTTACTGGCTCACGGTTTTCATACCAATGCGAAACCAGAAGCATTAAAGCCAACCTGATATCATCAGATACCAGCAAACCATCAGGATCTTCTGCGGGTACTTCATTCTCATAGAGGCGGCGATTAACAATGATTTCGGAATGCTTCACTGAGGCCTTGAGGTAAAGGGATAGCATCTGATCTTCAGTCGAATCATCGCTATCAATTCGACACTGAAGCCGGAGTTCTGGAACAGTTGGAAACATGCTTTGCTCCATACAAAATACCCGCTAATAGCGGGTTATTTTTTTGATTTCTGTGGAGCTGGCTGCTGCTCTGGCTGCTCTGGCTGCTCTGGCTGCTCTGGCTGCTGATCAGCATCAGGTTTTTTTTCACCACCTTCAACTGTATCAATGACCCCCAGCTCTTCCGCAATAACTAAAAAGCGATCTGGTAACTCACCATCCTGATACGAACCGGCTGCCACAACTTCCACGCGACAGCCATCAGGGGACCACTTAACATTCTTTTTAAGTATGAACATAACTTAATCCTGTAAAAATGGGGGCTATCGCCCCCGTGATGAATTAAGCCCCGGTACCAATCTGGAGCAATTTAATCGCCTGGGAATCAGCCAGCATCCCACCAGTGCGCTTGGTAGTGTAAAAGCCGACAAATGGCTTATTGGTGTACGGGTCACGGAGAATGCGTGTGCCAATACGATCAACAATGGTGTAACCACGTTTGAAGTTACCGAATGCAATTGCTTTAGCATCGGCCGCAATGTCAGGCATTTGTTCATTCTCAGCCACACCGTACCCGACCAGAGTCGAAGGCTGGCCAAGCTCAAGACCAGGACGCCACAGATAGTTGCCTTCGGAATCTTTCAGGATTCGAGTAGCGAACAGACTGTTGTTGTTCATCATGAACTTAGCGCCGTTACGGTGTACTTTTCGCAGGGTGTAAACCAGCTTGATGATCGCATCAGCAGTTAAACCAGCAGTAGCGCCTGAGAGAATGTGCTGAAGAGTGCCGAACGCGCGGGTTTTATCATCATCCAGTGATGATGCATAGGCCAGAAAACCTTTTGGTTTCTTGGTTCCGTTACCGCTGGTGAAGGCGATCTCTTCCTGCTCTGCAAACTCAATCGCCAGCTCACTGTTGATCCAGTCTTCAACATTGAAGAATGCGTCATCCAGCATCGTTTGAGTGGCTTGCGGGTTGCCGTAGATTTCCCCCATAAAAGGCTCAATCTGACCGAGTTTGGAGGCATTAGTCGCAGGGCGCGCATCCGTTTCACCTACCCAACCTGAAGCAGATCCACCGAGGTTAACCAGTTTTTTATAGTTTGCGCCGCCGACTGTGATAGTCGTCGCTTCCTGGCGCATAACCACTTCGTCTTTCAGAAGATCAAGAATGGCGCGGTCAAGCTCTTCCGGAACAGCGAAACCGCCGTCTTCATCAACACCTACCTGCAAGGCTTTACGTTCCAAGTCGCGAAGTCCATCATCCTTACCCTTTCGCATAAAGTCGATGAAAGCGGTTTTGTGCTCGCTTGCGGCCTTGCTTTGAGTGCCACCAGCGGGACGTTTAAGCTGTTTAAGCTCATCTTCCAGCGCGGTTTTAAGCTGATCCAGCTCGGTCAGCTTGCCGTTAAGTGTTTCAACTTCTCCGGCCAGCTTGCCTTTTTCAGATTCGATAGCGTCAATGCGCTTATCATTTTTCGCTTTAAAATCATCGAATTTTTGCTGCAAATCCTGCGCGACCTGCTCAACGTCTTTAATTTCGACTGCCATAATTCAACTCCTGATTAAAATTTGATGTTTTTCAGTGCATCCAGTGCGGCATCCACGCCATCAGCGTCACGCTGAGAGAGGTTGCCATAGCCCCCGGCCATGAATGCTTTGGCCTGGGTGCGTGAGAGCCCAACATCGCGCAGGACTCGTTCAATACATTTCTGTGATGGGGTTTCACCACGGGCGACAGCGCTTTTAACATCGCTGATACGCGCCTCATCGTTTGATGGAAACGTCACCGGGCTAACTTCCCAGAGGTCGATCTCCTTCAGAAGAAAAACCTCTTTCGTTCTGTCGTATTCCCAGTCTTTCAGCATGTAACCAATAGAAAGGCCGGTTAAAGAACCGGCCTTCATATGGGCATGTGCTCGCTTTGCCAGAGGATCGTCATCAATCAGCAATCGCCCCTTAACGTATAATCCGACCTCATCCTCTTTCATTTCTGTATAGACTCCGATGGGTTCATCCATCTGGTGCTGCCAGAGCATGGCAGGAAGTGCGTTTTTCTCCCGCCATGACTGAAGTGATTTACTGAACGCTCCGGGAACAACTACATCGTCGTAACTGTCCTTAACCCCAAACACAGAGCCATAGCCTTCAAACTCCCCGCTGTCGCTGACAGACTTTAGCTTCAGCGGAATATCCAGCCGCTGTTTAGTCATCGGCATCATGTTGTTCCTCGGTTGTTTTGCTCTTATTGCTGTCAGACGGCTTTGTCGTCATGTTCATCGGTGTCAGGTAAACATCCCCCCCTGCCCTCGGGTTGAGTTCCTCCAGTTCCCGACAATCATTAGGCGAATAAATGCCCCAGTTAATTCCGGTTGCATAGGATTCGAATCGGGATTTCATATCCCCGCGTAACAGCGCGCCTGCGTTGAATTTTGCGTAGAAGGTGCCCTGCTTTGACTCCTTTACCAACCCAACGTTAATGCGTTGCTCAATACGGGTCATATATGGCACTAGCGAATAGTTGATAAACCCAATGCCGAGATTTTCGATATTGCTGAAGGTTGCGCGATCAGTGTTTTGTACCAGATGAAGAGGAACGCGGAATAAACGACAAATCTCCTCAAGCTGGAATTTCCTTGTTTCAAGGAACTGACTATCTTCAGCATTGAGAGCCATAGATTTCCAGTCGAGCCCCATTTCAAGGATCATCGGTCGGTGGGCATTACTTAACCCAAGATGGCGGTCTTCAAAGTCTTTTTTCAGGCGGCCATACGCCGCATCGGTAAGAGTTTGTTCGGTTCTTAATACACCCGTTGTCACCGCACCATTACTGAATAATCGTGCACCATGTTCTTCAGTAGCCATCCCAAGAGAAATCGCCTCTCTGGCATAAGCTACCGGATTAAGGCCGACCAGACCGTCAAGGGTCAGCGTCCTTACATGCCAGATATCATCCTGACCAAGAACGTCTGTAGACCCATCTGGAAAAGTCACCATGTAAACTGGTTGCCACTGGCTATTTAGCTTTGGTTGGACGCACCCCGGATCGAGTGGAAGTAGTTCAACTACCTCCCCCAGAGCTTTTACCTTGTAAGCGTAAAAGTTTCCCCTTAGACAAAGACAAACGATCACGAGCTCCCAAAACTCCTGTGGGGTCATATAATCGTTAGGCTTCATTGAGAGCAGCTTGTAAAGGCGCTCTCCAGTTGCTTTCTGTTTTGTGTTGCCTGAGGATTTAAAAAGGTTACACGGCAGCATCCCCATCGATTCTGCAAGAACCCTTACACACCCAAAAACTGCCGTCAGACGCATAGCTCTCTGGCTGGTGACACGCTTTCCGGTATAAGTGTCGTAAGTCATTCCCACTGCTTCAGCCAGTTCTGCCGGTGATGTTACTGGCTGGCTACTTTTTGCAAACATTCCGGGGAAAAACATCAGTCACCTCCCGTAGAGTTCGTCGCCGGAGAGGCAAGAAACTTAGCCATTAGCCATGACCAGACGATGCACAACAAGCCACCAGCAATATAGCCTGCTGGCTGATAAATCATCCATGCACCAAATGAAAGCAAAAGGGCACCCATCACTCCAACCAGAGGAGTGAGAATTTGAAGGATCATAATCGCCTCGATTAAAGTGAGCGTATGCCGTGGGATTCAATGCGGTCGGAAAGTGTGTCCTCTTTCTCAAAGAGCATCGAACGACCAATTGCCATAATCAATGCGACCGCACCGTCGATTTTGTTTTCGTTCTGCTCCTTGATGGGCCTGACAACATCATCGTTACCTGGCAGATATTTCCCGACCACATTACTGATACACCAGCTCATGATAGGGTTACCATCGTGATGGAAACGGCCAGACTCAATGGCAGCCTCAAGCTCCTTCATCGGGTCGGACATATTGGTATAGTTCTGGGTTATCGTGATGGGGTTAAGCTTTTCGTCCGCAAGATCATGTGAAAGTCCTGTCGCCCCAAACGGATCTATAGGTGACTCGCTAACCGGGTTTAGTTTGTTCGCCGCCTTTGCTTCTTCAAGAATATAGCGGTAATCAACCTCTGCCCCATCCGTTACTGTCAATACTCCCAGTTCGACCCATTTCTGAAAGCGTTCGGCGGTACGGCGGTCTTCGTTTTTCTCAACACTATAAACAGTGTCATAGGGAACCCAGAATTTAGGGGCAACGCAGTAATAGTGAGTTTTCCCGTCAATCTCCCGTGTGAACAAACGCACCATGCTGTTCATATCCAGTTTTCGTGCCATATCAAATGCCAGGACACATGGCTGTCCCTCAAATTGCTCAAGGCTAAGGGTTTCATCCTCGCAGCCTTGCCACGATACCAGGTTGAAAAATGCCGCTCTTGCTGCAACCCAGATATTCAGGTGCTTCGTTTTAAATACACCTGCCTGGCGGGCATTATTCACAGCGCGTATTTGCTGGCTGAGCAGAAAATCACGATAGACAGACACCCCCATATTCGGGTTTGCCTTTTCCAGAACCTTAGGGTCCGTCCAGTCGTCGCCCTCATCCACTGTATAAATCACGCCAAACAGCTCTTCATTCGGGACTGTGCCATTTAGCATTTCGATCACTTCACGGCGCTTGTCATAACAAGGCCCTTCGATGTTATACCCTGCTGTCGTTATCGCCCACATCAAGGGCTGACGCCGTGCTCCCATACCTGTCAGCATGGTTGTATATAACGCATCCGTTGGATGTTCATGGTATTCGTCAACAATGGCGCAGTGTGGTGATGCCCCGTCACCAGGATTACCAATCAGCGGCTCAAAGCGTGCACCATCTTCTGGTCGGTTAAGGTTAGAGGCGTTTACTTCTATGCCGAACGCTTCCACCAGCAGAGGTGTGCGCTTGCACATCAGGCGTGCTGGTCTGAAAACTTCCCATGCCTGCTTCTCTGTCGTGGCACCGGAATATACCTCGGCCCCAAATTCGTTATCACAGGTGAAGCAGAACAACGCCACGCCAGCTGAAATTGCGGATTTACCGTTCTTACGCGGAATCTCAGTGTAGACCTCGCGGAACCGGCGGAGCTTAGTTCCTTTCTGTACCCAACCAAATGCACAACACACTATGAACAATTGCCACGGCTCCAGGGTGATCGGCATCCGTTTGAATGCCCACTCACCCTTTGTATGAGGCAAGAGTTGAATAAACTTCGCAGCTTTCTCCGCCATATCCTTGTCAAAGCGGTATCTGAATTTTCGGCTTTTTTCCCTGGCCATATCGTCAATATGACGCTGACAGGCATGAATGACATACTGACACGCCGGTATTTTCCTCCGCACAACGTTGCGGGCGTACTGGTTCGCGGCGTTAACGTTTGGGTACGATTTCCGGCTCATGAGTTAATCATCTTCAGGAAGGGGTTAGAGGTTTTCTTCTGTCCAGCGAGCCCGATCAGGCGTTGACGACTGCTTGGATCAAGACCAAGCATTGAACCGGTAGAGCTCATTTCCGATTCCTGTTCTTTCTTGGCTGTCAGTTCAGGGTTTTTAATTTTCCCGCCCATAGCGCCGAAGACAGAAAGTCCATCAGAGGCAATATTCTTAACGGCCCTGCGCCAGAATTCGTAAGCAACACACCAGCGTTCGAGTACAGCCAGGTCAGTTACGCAGAGCAGCCCCTGACCACATAACTCTTTTGTTGTTAGCTCCCACATAATCGCTGCGAGAGGGAGGTCGTCCTCTTCAAACCACTCCGGTGGTGCCACACCCTTAATCGGGGTAAACACCGGTTCGTCTTTATTCAGGGCTCGCTTTCCGGGGTTGCCAGCCAGCTCCTTGCGCGCCGTTGGCTTGGGTCGACGCCCGGAACGCCCCGCCGTTCCAGCCATAAGCGACACTCCTGGTTAAATTTCATTTTTCGCGGGTATAAAAAATCGACTGAGGCGGCGGTCCTTTAGGTGGCAGGCTCCAGAGATTTGACCCGCCCTCCCCATGGCCGAACGCGATGATAATGATTATCATTTGATTCGTTCGCGCCCTGTTTTGGTGCGGTGGCAGGGCCAGCAAAGACTTTCGAGGTTTGAGTCATCATCAGTACCGCCGTGTGCCTTTGCCTTGATGTGGTCAACTGTCTTTGCAGGTACTACACGCCCACCGCGCAGGCAGTTCTGGCAAAAATGGTTGTCGCGCTTCAGGATGCGCGCACGCATGATATCCCACGGTCTACCGTAGCCACGCTCGTGGCGACTCTTTCCCTGTTGATGCTGTTGCCAGCCTTCATTGCGGTGCTTCTCGCAGTATCCTGAGCGATCAGTGGTTGTGCCAGGGCAGCCACGCTTACGGCACGCTCGTGGGATTAATGCCGGCATGATTGAAAGCTCGTCCAAATCATTCCACCGGGCTTCAGTGCGTTGCGAATAGCATCGCCAACTACATCATTCACTGCCTGTTGCAGAGCAACGGCTGATGCTGCCTGAGCATCTATCGCAGTCTGAATGGATGTAAACAGATCGCTTTCGCGTACAGCCTTGACAACCAGTTCTTGCATCTCGTCGGTTAGTCGCGTCTTGGTGGCTATGCCAGTCGCTGAAGCAATTGAACTGATTGGTTCAGCGGTAGCTTTATCGCCATCAGCGGGATTAGCCCCATCATGACTAATTGCCCCAGGGAAACCACAGAAAGCCAGACCACCATTGAAGGCCGTCTCTTCATTATTGCTGGCTGATTGAGCGGCTTCATTCACCTTAAATCGGTCAGCCTCAAACGCTACCTTGCGCTGGTCACCTTCAACACAGAGAGACATGCTAGCTTTCAGGACTTTAAATGCATCGCTGTTACGGATTTTGTCATCCAGTTCACAAATAATCTTTTGTACGTCTGTGGTGTCGATCTCAACACGAACCTTTATCGCTCGTACTAATGGTGCGCGCGGTTCATCAGATACAGATGGACCCTTATCGTCCACTGGCGCTGGCTGACGCTTATTTACCGTGACAGAGGAGGGAAAGTACTCAGGGATACCATTCACCTCGCGGCGCGCGCCCCACGCATCATATTTTGCCGTGCCAGCCGCACTTTGTAGTTCGATACCTTCATTGGTTTCAATAACGTGAAGGCTGCGCATTGCATCTTTTAGGCTTAAAGGTTTTTTCATTTTTAATACCCTTTTAGACGTGAGCCTTTCGCACGGCAAAGCCGCCGAAAGTTAACGGTTTGCCCAGGCTCACAGCTGAAAGACTTTCTTTGATGTGCGCGTGCGATGCGCTTAAACGAATTTATTTGAAAAATCTAACCCACTTCAAAATTCCAGCAAATGAGCCATTGATATCAAGGAATAAAAAATAAGAACGTCGTATTTTCGGAATACTCATTACAAGTAAAAGAGGAATGAAAATGCCTGAAATTGTTGATCCAACAGACTCACTGAAAAGTTTTCAGCACGCATTAACTAATGGCCTGATCAGACTTTCACCTTGTGTAGTTCACCCGAAAATGAAGGTGCTTATGGACGATGCCAATGGCACGCCAAGGATTACTTACGCTTTCGTTCAGGGAGAAACTGTTAAAGGTGTTGCCTTATACATCCCGTCCGAACCATTTGAAGGGAAACCATGTTTTGGTGTGGGTTATGCCGTAGCTGATGAATTTCAAAGGCAAGGAGTTGCTACCAAGCTTCTCAATGCCAGCATTGAGGAAATGCAATTCGGATTCAGAAACTCCTGCAATGAATTCTACGTAGAGGCCATCGTTGGTATTGATAATCAACCATCTAACAAACTAGCTTCGAAAGTTTTATCTGCTACGCCTCAGCCCGGAGAAGACTCCCACTCTGGTAAGCCTATCAACCAATACATCAAACTTTTCAGCACCACAAAGTAATGCTATTCGGGCGCATTTATTGCGCCTTTTTTAGATTGCAGTTCGCCTGCCACGCTTTGTTATGCGCCAGGATGTCTTTCTTAGTCTGGCGGTCCAGCACATTCCAGTCATGATCCGTTCCGTAGATTGGTTTAACCCAATCGCAAGCCGTGTCCACTACCTCAACCTTTACGGGTCCAGTTGTCCCGCAGCTCGCGATCAACATCGTCGCCAGACATATGGTTAACAGTTTGCTGTACATTGCTGGCCTCTTTCGTTGTCTCTACCCGGCGTTCTGCTGCTGCGACCATAGCCGCTGCGTTATCTTCGGTGCGCTGCTGATCTGCTTTTGCTTCTGCTTTGCTTGAGCCGCGAATATGGCCCAGGCCGAAAGCGCCAGCGATGGCGGCAATGACTGCTGCAGCAATACCAATTAAAGTTTCAAACCCCATAGTGACCTCACACCAGCACAGATTTCGCCAAGTTAAACAGCGCGCGGCGTTTATCCAGCCCGTTACGTCCGCCATTGATAAGCAGCGTGACGCGCTCCACGTCGCCGGAATGGAGCAGGCATCCGTGCGAGACATAGAACCATGCAGCGGAGCGCGCAGCATATTCATCCTGTTCCAGCAATTCAGGC
>OKPL01000224.1_pt1 | contig 18228 bp, 14 predicted proteins | sample 1612301 | NCBI WGS metagenome assembly OKPL01 (sample SAMN04436790, study PRJEB24849) | human gut metagenome | biome: human gut; feature: NICU; material: stool | host: Homo sapiens | place: USA: Saint Louis, MO | collected 2011-04-21
GTACCTGACGGTCGGGCGGCGAACCAGCCGTTGTCGGTCATCACTTTCAGGCCACCAATCGATGCGCCGTTGCCCGGCGCGGCGGTCAGACGCGCAGTGATCGGGTCACCCGCCAGCTGACTGGCCCTGACCATTTCCGGCGACAGCTTCGACAGCACCGCTTTCTGTGCGGAAGTGGCCGAAGCCTGCAGCCGGTTATAGCTCGGCGCGCCGAAGCGGGCGGCCAGTTCGTCGTAGTGCTCCTGCGGGTTTTTACCGGTGACGGCGGTGATTTCCGCCGCCAGCAGGCACATGATGATGCCGTCTTTGTCGGTCGACCACGGCGTGCCGTCAAAGCGCAGGAACGACGCCCCCGCGCTCTCTTCGCCGCCGAAGCCGAAGCTGCCGTCAAACAGGCCGTCAACGAACCACTTAAAGCCAACCGGTACTTCCACCAGTTTGCGCCCCAGATCGTTGACTACGCGGTCAATCATCGCCGAGGAGACCAGGGTTTTACCGACAGCCACATCTTTGCCCCACTGCGGGCGATGCTGGAACAGGTAGTTAATCGCCACCGCCAGATAGTGGTTCGGGTTCATCAGCCCTGCCGGCGTGACGATGCCGTGACGGTCATAATCTGGATCGTTAGCAAAAGCCAGGTCAAACTTATCGCGCAGCGCCAGCAGGCCCGCCATTGCGCACTCAGATGAGCAGTCCATGCGAATGGCGCCGTCTTTATCCAGATGCATAAAGCGGAAGGTTTGATCGACGTGATCGTTGACGATAGTCAGGTCGAGCTTGTAGTGCCCGGCAATACGTTTCCAGTATTCGATACCGGACCCGCCCAGCGGATCGATCCCGAGCTTGAGGCCGGCTTTCTGAATTGCCGCCATGTCGACGATATCCGCCAGCCCTTCGATAAACGGCTGCACCAGATCCTGCTCTTTGACATGACCGGATGCCAGTGCCGCGTCGAGGGAGAGGCGCCTGACGCCCTGCAGACCCGAGGCCAGCAGTTCGTTAGCGCGATTCTCGACCACTTTGGTGACGTTGGTATCCGCCGGGCCGCCGTTCGGCGGGTTGTACTTGATACCGCCATCTTCCGGCGGGTTATGCGACGGCGTAATCACGATGCCGTCCGCCAGCGGACCGCCTTTTTTGTTGTGCACCAGGATGGCATTGGAAATGGCCGGCGTCGGGGTAAAACCGTTGTTTTCCTGCACGATAACATCAACGCCGTTGGCTGCCAGCACTTCCAGAACCGAAATAAAGGCCGGTTCGGAGAGCGCGTGGGTATCTTTACCTACGTAGCAGGGACCGGTAATCCCGTTCTTCGCGCGGTCTTCCGCAATCGCCTGAGCGATCGCCAGAATATGCTGCTCATTGAAGTTATGGCGCCCTGCGCTGCCACGATGGCCAGAGGTGCCAAACTTCACCGCATGCTCCGCGTTGCCCGCTTCCGGCTTCAGTACGTAGTACTGCGCGGTCAGCTGAGCGACGTTAATCAAATCACTTTGTTGCGCAGGCTCCCCTGCGCGTTTACTGTCCGTCATTTTTCTCTCCTGTCATATCCGTCAGGCTTATTAATGTGTTCCTGCTGGGTCGCTCACCGATGGTGCCCCCTTTCCCCCGGCGCTCCCGGGGGCGTGAATGTGGCCTAGAGCTGCGTTTTGTCGATATACCAGATCTTTTGCGCATACTCCCGCACCGTACGGTCCGATGAGAAATAGCCCATGTTGGTAATGTTGTGCATTGTTTTGGCGGTCCACTCTTCCGGGGTTCGGTAGAGCGCATCCACCCTGTCCTGACAGTCAACATAGCTGCGGTAATCGGCCAGAACCTGATAGTGGTCGCCAAAGTTAATCAGCGAATCCAGCAGACCGCGATAGCGGTCCGGCTCCTGTGGGCTGAACACCCCGGTCCCCATCTGGGTCAGCGCCTGGCGCAACTCTTCATCATGGTCGTAGTAATCATGCGGCTGGTAGCCGTTGCTGCGCAGCGCCTCAACCTGTTCGGCGGTATTACCGAAGATAAAGATATTCTCCTCCCCCACGTGCTCCAGCATTTCAACGTTGGCGCCGTCCAGCGTGCCAATGGTCAGCGCGCCGTTGAGGGCGAATTTCATGTTACTGGTCCCGGAGGCTTCGGTCCCTGCCAGCGAAATCTGCTCAGAAAGATCCGCGGCCGGAATGATGGTCTGCGCCAGACTGACGCTGTAGTTGGGAATGAACACCACCTTTAACTTGTCGCCGATCTGCGGATCGCTGTTGATGACTTTGGCTACATCGTTAATCAGATGGATTATCTGTTTTGCCGTGTGGTAAGCGGATGCGGCTTTGCCGGCGAAAATCACCACTCGCGGCACCCAGTCGGCCTGCGGGTCAGCCTTGATACGGTTATAGCGGGTGATCACGTGCAGCACATTCATCAGCTGGCGTTTGTATTCGTGAATGCGCTTAATTTGCACATCAAACAGCGCCTTCGGATTAACCACCACCCCCAGCTGGCGGGCAATATAATCGGCCAGCCGCTGTTTATTCGCCAGTTTGGCTTCGCTGACGGCCTGGTTAACCAGCGGATAATCCTGATATTCCCCCAGTTCACTCAGCTGACTTAAATCTGTGCGCCAGGTCTGGCCAATATAACGGTCCAGAACCCCGGAAAGGGACGGATTAGCGGCCGCCAGCCAGCGGCGCGGCGTGACACCGTTGGTGACGTTGGTGAAGCGTCGCGGAAAGATTTTGGCGAAATCGGCAAACAGCGACTCCACCATCAGCCGGGAGTGCAGTTCCGACACGCCGTTAACCTTGTGACTGACCACTACCGCCAGCCAGGCCATCCGCACGCGGCGACCATTGGACTCATCAATAATCGAGGTCCGGCTCAGCAACGCCATATCATCGGGATAGTGCTCCTGCATCGTTTTCAGAAAATAGTCATTAATCTCGAAGATAATCTGCAAATGGCGCGGCAGGATTTTCCCCAGCATATCGACCGGCCAGGTCTCCAGCGCTTCGCTCATCAGGGTATGGTTGGTGTAGGAGAAGACCCGACAGGTCACCTCAAACGCGTCATCCCAGCTGAAGCGGTGTTCGTCAATCAGCAGACGCATCAGCTCCGGGATCGACAGCACCGGATGGGTGTCATTGAGGTGGATAGCAATTTTATCCGCCAGGTTGTCATAGGTTTGATACAGCTGGTAATGACGGGTGAGGATGTCCTGTACCGTCGCCGAAACAAGGAAATACTCCTGACGCAGGCGCAGTTCACGCCCGGAATAGGTCGAGTCGTCCGGGTAAAGCACGCGGGAAACGTTCTCAGAGTGGTTCTTATCCTCCACGGCGGCGAAATAGTCCCCCTGGTTAAATTTACCGAGATTAATTTCACTGCTGGCCTGGGCACTCCACAAACGCAGGGTGTTGGTGGCATCGGTGTCATAACCCGGGATAATCTGATCGTAGGCCACGGCAATAATTTCTTCGGTTTCCAGCCAGCGTGAGTTTTTGCCCTCATGTTGAACACGTCCGCCAAAGCGCACGGTATAGCGGGTTTTATGGCGCTCGAATTCCCACGGGTTACCGTACTCCAGCCAGTAGTCCGGTGACTCCATCTGCCGGCCGTCGATGATGTTTTGCTTGAACATACCGTAGTCGTAGCGGATACCATAGCCGCGGCCTGGCAGCCCCAGTGTGGCCAGGGAATCGAGAAAACAGGCCGCCAGACGACCGAGACCGCCGTTGCCCAGCCCCGGATCGTTCTCCTCATCAATCAGCTCTTCCAGATCCAGCCCCATCCCTGCCAGAGCCGTTTTCACATCCTCATAGATGCCCAGCGACAGTAAGGCATTAGAGAGGGTTCGGCCGATGAGAAACTCCATCGACAGATAATAAACCTGCCGGGCCTGCTGCGAGATCCGCGCCCGATGCGCCCGCAGCCAACGTTCTACCAGCCGATCGCGAACGGCGAACAGCGTGGCGTTGAGCCATTCATGCTTATTGGCAAGTGAGGGATCTTTACCAAGAATAAACATGAGCTTATAAGCGATAGCATGCTGTAGCGCTTCTTCATTCAGACTGGGTGAAATATAACTTAAGCGTGGTTCCATTTTTCTTATCCGTAGCAATTAAATAATACGCTGATACAACTGGTGGAAAGACTTAGCGGCAATTTGCCAGCTAAAATCCATGCTCATTGCCTGACGTTGCACGTACCGCCACAGCGATGGACGGGACCACAGGACAAAGGCCCGGTGGATGGCATGTAATAGTGATTCAGTCTCGCTGTCGGTAAACACAAATCCGCTCGCGATCCCGTCAGCAAGGTTTTCGAGCGAACAGTCGGCGACGGTATCCGCCAGTCCGCCGGTGCGACGAACCAGCGGCAATGTGCCGTAGCGAAGGCCATAGAGCTGGGTCAGACCGCAGGGTTCAAAACGGCTGGGCACCAGGATGACGTCGGCGCCGCCAATCATCTGATGCGACAGCGCCTCGTCGTAACCGATCCGGATACTCACCTGCCCGGAGTATTGCGCCGCAGCGGCAAGAAAACGGGCCTGCAAATCCGGGTCGCCGGATCCCAGTAGCGCCAGCTGCCCTCCCTGCGCAATGATTCCCGGCAGTGCGCCAAGGAGCAGATCCAGCCCCTTCTGGCTGGTGAGCCGGCTCACGACGGTGAACAACAGCGCCCGGCCGTCCTCCTTCAGCCCCAGCGTCGTCTGCAGCTGCTGCTTGTTCTTCGCTTTCTCAGCCAGCGAGTTCCGGTCGTAAGGCGCAGCCAGCAGCGGATCGCGGCGCGGATCCCAGATGCTTTCGTCGACGCCGTTAAGGATCCCCGACAGTCGCCCTTCCCGCTGACGTTGCCGCAGCAACTCTTCCAGACCGAACGCGTACTGCGGTTCGGTAATTTCACGGGCATACGTCGGGCTGACGGTGGTGATATGGTCAGCGAAATAGAGGCCCGCCTTAAGGAAGGAGATCTGTCCTTTAAACTCCACCCCATGCATCTGGAAGAATGACCACGGTAACGCGATCTCCGCCATATGCCGGGCCTGAAACAACCCCTGATAGGCAATGTTGTGCACCGTAAACACCGATTTGGCCGGGTTGCCGCGGGTGGCCAGATAAGCCGGGGTGAGACCCGCGTGCCAGTCATGGGCGTGGACGATTTCAGGACGCCAGAACGGGTCAAGACCACCGGCAAGCTCGGCCCCGACCCAGCTCAGCAACGCGAAACGCAGGACGTTATCAGGATAATCGTAAGCGTGCAGCAAGAACCGTATTGACGGGGATGTGTTATTCAGTCGGCAGTGCTACGCGCCAGGGGAGCAGTTCGCCGACCCGGTTTATCGGCCAGTCGGCTATGACGTCAAGGACATAGCGGAGGTAGCTTTCTGGCTCCACTCCGTTCAGTTTGCACGTCCCGATCAGGCTGTACAGCAGCGCTCCCCGCTCTCCTCCATGATCCGAACCGAAGAACAGGTAGTTTTTGCGGCCCAGACTGACCATCCGCAGCGCATTTTCAGCGATGTTATTGTCCGCCTCAGCCCAGCCATCATCTGCATAGTACGTCAGCGCCGGCCACTGGTTCAGGGCGTATGCGAACGCTTTCGCCAGTTCTGAGTGTCGCGACAGGGTTTTCATCTTTTCACGCAGCCAGCTTTCCAGGGATTTCAGCAGCGGTTTCGTTTTCAACTGACGTTCGGCAAGGCGCTGCTCCGCCGTCATTCCCCTTATCTCTGCCTCGATGGCGTACAGTTCGCCGATCCGTTTCAGCGCTTCCTCCGTCAGGGCTGACGGGGTGCGAACGTGCACATCGTGGATTTTACGGCGGGCGTGAGCCCAACAGGCGGCTTCCGTTATCCGACCATCCCGGTACAGCTCGTTGAACCCAGCGTATGCATCCGCCTGCAGTACACCACTGAACCCCGCAAGATGGGTCTGCGGATGGATGCCTTTTCTGTCCGGGCTGTAAGCGAACCACACCGCCGGCGCCAGCGTTGACCCGGCGTTACGGTCGTCACGAACGTAGGTCCATAACCGCCCGGTCTTCGTTTTCTTATTGCCTGGCAACAGCACCGGGACAGGCGTGTCATCAGCATGGAGCTTACCGTCAGTCAGCACATAGTCCTGAAGCGCTTCTTCCAGCGGTGACAGTAGCCGGCAGCATGCATCCACCCAGCCCGACAGCAGTGAACGACTCAGCTCCACGCCCTGGCGGCCGTATATTTCAGACTGGCGGTACAGCGGGGTGTGCTCTGCATACTTCGAGGTCAGCACGCGGGCCAGCAGCCCCGGTCCTGCGATACCCCGCTCGATGGGCCGTGAAGGCGCGGGGGCCTGCACGATGGCATCGCACTGAGTACAGGCATGCTTTTCACGTACAGTCCGGATAACCCGGAAGGCGTTGCGCATCAGCTCCAGCTGTTCGGCGGCATCCTCACCCAGATAGCTCAGCGAGCCTCCACATTCCGGGCAGCATGACGCTGCCGGCAGTAGTCGTTTTTCATCGCGGGGGAGTGATTCGGGGAACGGTTTGCGGGTGCGGGTTTGACGCAGCGGGCGCTGCACGGCCGGGTCGTCAACCCGACCGGTAAGGGTATCACTTTCTTTCTGAAGTGCCTTCAGGTCAGCTTCCATCTGTGCGATACGACGGGAGACTTTTTCGGAGCGGCTGCCGAAGTTCATCCGGCGCAGCTTATCCAGCTGTGCCTGCAGATGGTCTATTTCGCGTTCACGCTCGTTCAGCTTTTCCAGCAGGGCACGGTTCAGCGCCTCCTGTTCGGCAAGGAGACGTTTCAGTGCATTGATATCGTCAGGAAGTGAGCTGCTCATACCGGGTATATTACCAGGCTCATTCAGCGTCGACCAGGATAAAGAGGCTTACAACATAGTCAGGGACGTAAGCAGTCTTTTAGGCTGCCGCCAGTCGATACCTTCAAGGAGCATCGCCAGCTGTGCCGGTGTGAGGAACACTTTGCCATCCCGGGCTGACGGCCAGGCGAAGCGGCCGCGCTCCAGCCGTTTGGTCAGCAGACACAGTCCATCGCCGGTAGACCAGAGGAGCTTTATCTGACTGCCATTACGCCCACGGAAGATAAAAACGTGACCTGACATCGGATCGTCTTTCAGCGTCGTCTGCACCTTTGCCGCCAGGCCGTTGAAGCCGTTTCTCATATCGGTGATGCCAGCGACCAGCCAGATCTTTGTCCCTGATGGTAATGGGATCAACGTTTGAGCTCCCGTATCAGCAGGTTCAGGATATTTTCGCTGATGGCACCATTCAGACGGAGTGATCCGTGCCGGAACGTTACTTCACAGCTGATATTGAGTGATTCAGGTGCCGCAGCAGCTACAGGTTGTGACCGGGGGGAGGTTGCAGGGACAACATCTTCGGCATCAAGTGTTATCGGGAGCAGCTCAGGCACGTTGTTTTCTGTTGTTGAAGGAGGACGTAGTTTTCCTTCGCGCCAGTACTGGCGCCACTTGAACAGCAAATTATCGTTGATCCCATGCTCACGAGCGAGTTGCGCTACGGAGATCTCTGGTCGATGCGAGAGTTCAACCATTTTGATTTTGAACTCAACGGGATAATTAGGGCTTTTTTTACGCACTGCGGTTAATGATTTCATGGATAGCGTCCACCATATTTGGTGTCCACTATCCTCTCAGGAATATCAGGATCTGCCAGACGGTGCTGAGACGACGCTTACGGATAATCCTGCATCTGCTGGTTATGATAAGGATTACCCGTCCGGTCATAGAGATGCGGGGCATCAATCAGATAGATGCCCACACCGTTAAAATGGCCAAACAGCAGCGTCATCCGCCCGGCGAATGTCTCCCTGCTGGCCACCACCTGCGGATCCTGAACCCCGTTGCGGATCGCCGGAAACCCAGGCAGCAGCACGCGGGTATCCAGCCCCTCGGCAATTTGCGCCGCCGGGAGCGCGCCGGTGACGTCGGCCAGTCCGCCCGTTTTTAACAGCGGGAACATCTCTGCTCCTACATGTAAAACTTGCATGTATGCTCCTTATTATTCAGCCACAGAGACGACCCGCGACAGGGCAATATTTTCTCTGCCGCCGGACACGCTTTTTCCGCAAATGGGCTCATACCTCAAGTTTGTCCAGCATTTCTTTGGTAACCAGAACGATGCCTTCTTCCGAACGATAAAAGCGTCGCGCATCCTCAACGGCATTTTCGCCAATCACCGTCCCCTCCGGAATAACGCATCCCCGGTCGATCACGCAGCGTCTTATCCTGCAGGAGCGACCGACCCAGACGCCCGGTAATAAAACCGACGAATCAATATTACAGAACGAGTTAATCCGAACTCTGGAAAATAGAACCGACTGCACCACCACCGAGCCAGAAATAATACAGCCGCCGGAGACCAGAGAATTCATGGTCATGCCATGACTGCCGGAACGGTCCTGAACAAATTTGGCGCTGGGCAGCGATTCGACATAGGTACGGATAGGCCAGTTACGGTCATAAACGTCCAGCTCTGGCACTACTGAGGCTAAATCCAGATTCGCTTTCCAGTACGCCTCCAGGGTTCCGACATCGCGCCAGTATGGCTCGGCATTATTATCCGACTGAACGCAGGAGCGCGGGAACGGATGCGCATACGCTTCACCTGCCGCCGTTATCCTGGGAATAATATCTTTGCCAAAATCATGGGTGGAGTGTTCATCCCGATCGTCGTCTTCCAGCAGCTGGTAGAGATATTCCGCATCAAACACATAAATGCCCATACTGGCAAGCGAGCGGGTTTCATCGCCAGGAATGGTGGGCGGATTAGCCGGTTTTTCAACAAATTCAATGATTTTGTCATTCTCATCCACGGCCATGACGCCAAAAGCGCTTGCCTCTTCAACCGGGACCGGCAGGCAGGCCACGGTACAGCGCGCCCCTTTTTCAACGTGATCGAGCAGCATCCGCGAATAATCTTGTTTATAGATATGGTCCCCGGCCAGAATAACGACATATTCCGCATCATAGCGGCGGATAATATCCAGATTCTGGGTCACGGCATCCGCCGTCCCCCGATACCAGTTCTCACCATGCACCCGCTGCTGCGCCGGTAATAAATCCACGAACTCATTCATTTCTTCGTTAAAGAATGCCCAGCCGCGTTGAATATGCTGCACCAGTGAATGGGACTGATATTGTGTAATGACCCCGATACGTCTTATTCCGGAGTTAATACAATTCGATAAAGCAAAATCAATAATTCTGAATTTACCGCCGAAATGCACCGCAGGTTTTGCGCGAATAGTGGTCAGGTCTTTTAATCGTGTGCCACGTCCGCCGGCGAGGATCAGGGCCACGGATTTAAGCGGTAACTGGCGCGACAGCATTAAGTTGTCAGTATATTCAAGTTTACTCATAATAATGTCCTGCCATTAAATAAAAGCCATAAAAGAAAATAATGAAGAAAAAGCCTCACTCTTCTGCAAAATAATTCAGAAGTGATCACCTCCGGTAATAAGTCAGCTGCAATAAATCAGCTGCGCGTTTTATTGCCCTGCAGATTCCCGTACCAGCCAGATTGTCGCCAGCGGCGGCAGAGTCACCGACAGCGAATGCTCCCGACCGTGGCTGGCGATCGCCTCGCTTGCCACGCAGCCGCCGTTGCCGGTGTTGCTCCCGTGGTAGTGCATCGAGTCGGTGTTCAGCTCTTCACGCCAGCGCCCCGGCTGGTTAATCCCGAAGCGATAGCCGTGACGCGGTACTGGCGTGAAGTTGCTCGCCACGATTATCTCGTTCCCGGCTTTATCGCGACGGACAAAGATAAACACCGACCGTTCGTGGTCATCCACAACAAGCCATTCAAAGCCGTAGGGGTCAAAATCCAGTTCGTGCAGTGCCTTATGGTGGCGATAGGTATGGTTCAGATCGCGCACCAGACGCTGCACCCCGTGATGCCAGTTGTCGCCCCCTTCCAGCAGATGCCAGTCGAGGCTGGCGTCGTGGTTCCACTCCCGCCCCTGGGCAAACTCGTTGCCCATAAACAGCAGCTTTTTACCGGGGAAGGCAAACAGCCAGCCGTAGTAGGCGCGCAGGTTGGCGAACTTCTGCCAGGCATCGCCAGGCATCCGGTCAAGAATCGATTTTTTGCCGTGAACCACTTCATCGTGTGACAGCGGCAACACGAAGTTTTCGGTGTAGTTGTAGAGCATCCCGAAGGTCATCTTGTCGTGATGATAACGACGATAGATGGGATCGAGCTGCATATAGTCGAGGGTGTCATGCATCCAGCCGAGGTTCCATTTGAACCAGAAGCCAAGACCGCCCGTAGAAGACGGTCGTGTAACCCCGGCGAAGTCGGTGGACTCCTCCGCCATCGTGACCGCTCCCGGCGTCTGCTCACCGAGCACACGGTTGGTATTGCGCAGAAATTCAATCGCTTCGAGGTTTTCCCGGCCGCCGTACTCATTGGGCACCCACTCCCCCTCTTTGCGGCTGTAGTCGCGGTAGATCATTGACGCAACCGCATCCACGCGCAGGGCGTCGATCCCGAAGCGTTCAATCCAGTACAGCGCGTTCCCGACCAGAAAGTTGCTGACTTCACGGCGACCGTAGTTGTAGATCAGCGTATTCCAGTCCTGGTGATAACCTTCTCGCGGGTCGCTGTGTTCATACAACGCGGTGCCGTCGAACGATGCCAGCGCAAAGTCATCCGACGGGAAGTGGCCCGGCACCCAGTCGAGGATCACGTTCAGACCCGCGGCATGGGCAGCATTCAGGAAGTAGCGGAAGTCTTCACGGGTACCAAAACGGCGGGTCGGCGCGTACAGCCCGGTGGGCTGATAGCCCCAGCTGCCGTCGAACGGATGTTCGTTTACCGGCAGCAGCTCCAGATGGGTGAAGCCCATCCACTTCGCGTAAGGCACCAGCTGGTCCGCCAGCTCGCGGTAGCTGAGCCAGAAATGGTTATCGGCGTGGCGGCGCCACGAGCCAAGGTGCACTTCATAAATCGAAATCGGTGCATCAAACTGGTTGGCCTGCTGACGGGACTGTGGCTGTTCGACCTTTTCCGGCATGCCGCAGATAAGCGACGCGCTTTCCGGGCGCATCTGTGCCTCAAAGGCATACGGGTCGGATTTCACCCGCAGGTGGCCGTGGGCGTCAATCAGCTCGAACTTATACAGCTGGCCGTTATGCGCGCCGGGGACAAACAGCTCCCAGATGCCGGACTCTTTGCGCAGACGCATCGGGTGGCGGCGGCCGTCCCAGTAGTTGAACTGTCCGACCACCGACACACGACGGGCGTTCGGCGCCCAGACGGAAAAACGCGTCCCGGTGACGCCGTCCATGGTGTCGGCATGGGCTCCCAGCGTCTCGTAGGGCCGCAGATGAGTCCCTTCAGCGAGCAGCCAGGCATCAAGCTCCTGCAGCAGCGGGCCAAAGCGATAGGGGTCGTCAATCAGGTTTTGCTGACCGTGCCAGGTGACGGCCAGCTGGTAACGAAAAGGATTTTTCCGGCGCGGCAGAACGCCGCTAAAGAACCCGCGTGTGTCGAGGCATTCGAGTTTACCGACTTTGCGCCCGGTTTTCGGTTCAATCACCCATACATCGGTGGCATCGGGTAATAATGCGCGCACTTCCAGACCCGCATCGGTTGAGTGCATGCCAAGCACGGAAAATGGATCGGAACAATGACCTGCGAGAAGTGCGGAGATCGCACTTTTTTCATTATAATCAGACATGGCAGTCACCCTACTATCATCCTGCGGAAAGAATTAAAACGCCTCTTCCTGCTTTATTGATCCGGTAATATTCCGCTGCATGCTACGCATCGAAATATCAACACGTTATTCCAGAGCCTTAAGACATGTCGGTTGTCCACAAATAGAGAGTGATTAACCTCCTGAGAAGTGAGTTAAATGCGCTGTACGACTTCTGTATTATCTGTCTTCAGAATAATTACTCCTGATTTTCTTTCTGTGAGTAAACACTCATTTCTATATTAATGGGGAAACTAATTTTTATTTCGTCACGAATGATGAGTTTCCTTCTGCTGAATTCGTCAGATCGTATATAAAAAAAGGCTTTGTTAATGGAATGGTCGCCTCCCATCTCTTGTGCCACAGTGGGACGATAAATCGTCACTCATTGAACGGAGCGCTGCTATCATGAACGTTAAAACTATTGGAATCGATTTGGCAAAAAACGTTTTCCAGATCCATGGGGTTGACGAGCACGGAAAACGGTTGTTCAACAAACAACTCAGACGGGCACAAATGGCCTCCTTTTTTGCCAACATCCCACCCTGTTTGATCGGCATGGAGGCCTGTGCATCTGCTCATTTCTGGGCCAATAAACTGATATCGATGGGCCATAATGTCAAACTGATGGCCCCTCAGTTCGTCAAACCCTATGTTAAAACCAATAAGCATGATGCTGCAGACGCTGAAGCTATTTGTGAAGCCGTCACTCGACCTAACATGCGGTTCGTGCCGGTCAAAACCGCTGAGCAGCAAGCCGTATTGGCACTTCACCGGAGTCGTCAGAGCTTCATCAAACAGCGAACCGCACAAGCCAATCAAATCAGGGGGTTATTGGCCGAATTTGGCATTGTCGTCCCCCGAGGTATCCAGCAGCTACAGCGACGATTACCTGAGCTCGTGGAAGATGCGGATAACCCGTTACCCGTCCTGTTTCGTACACAGCTGAGTCTACTACAGCACCACATGGCGTACCTGTTCGATGTCATCGCTACACTCGACAAGCAGATTGAGCAGTGCTATCGGCAAAATGCTCTCTGCCAGCGTATCGGCAAGATCCCTGGTATTGGCCCTGTTACCGCCAGCGCGCTGATTGCGACCATTGGTAAAGCCAACAATTTCGAGAATGGCCGACAACTGGCTGCCTGGCTCGGATTGGTTCCACGTCAGCACTCCAGTGGGGGTAAACAAGTCCTGCTCGGGATAAGCAAGCGAGGTGATACCTATTTGAGGACCTTGCTTATCCATGGTGCCAGGGCGGTATTGCAGTCGGCCAAACATAAACAGGATGCCGTATCGAGCTGGGCTAACCAGCTAATGGCGCGCCGGAATAACAACATTGCCTCGGTAGCATTGGCTAACAAGAATGCGCGGACTGTGTGGGCGCTCCTGGCCAAAGAGCGGGAGTATTGTGCACCAATAATAAGCGCTTAAGTTGCTTAATCAGTAAGACAGAAACAACACCACCGATTGCCCAGGCAAGCATGAAGTGATGGCAAGACAGGTCAGACCGCGATGGGGAAAACCCGGTTTATTCAAGGCTCCTGAAAGAGCGCTTTGTTGATAGAGGCCTCCATCAGCGTATTCCATCAGGGACAGAGGTATTTTACATCACCTCGGCAAAGTCCGGATCTATGGCTGCAATCGATGACCAGTAAAGCCACCACAACATATTTAGCTTGGCAAACAGGAGGCGACCATCTATGAATAAATCAGATTTCGGGTAAGTCTCCCCCGTAGCGGGTTGTGTTTTCAGGCAATACGCACGCTTTCAGGCATACCTGCTTTCGTCATTTTGTTCAGCGCTCGTACCAGGGCCATAGCCTCCGCAACCTGACCATCGTAGTCACGCAGCGTCAGTGAACCCCCGAACAGCTGTTTTACCCGGTACATCGCCGTTTCCGCTATCGAGCGACGGTTGTAATCTGTTGTCCATTTCCACCGCGCATTACTCCCGGTCATTCGCTGATTAGCCACTGCACGGTTACGGTCTGCATATTCACCGGGCCAGTAACCCGCACCTTTTCGGGGAGGGATAAGCGCGCTGATTTTCTTACGCCGCAGTTCATCGTGACATAGCCGGGTATCGTAAGCGCCATCGGCGGCGGCTGACCTGATTTTCCGGTGGGTTTGCCGGATTAACCCGGGGAAGGCCTCTGAGTCCGTAACGTTGTTCAGCGACAGGTCAGCGCAGATGATTTCATGTGTTTTACTGTCAACGGCGAGATGCAGCTTACGCCAGATACGGCGGCGTTCCTGGCCATGCTTTTTGACTTTCCACTCGCCTTCACCGAAGACCTTCAGCCCGGTGGAATCAATTACCAGGTGTGCGATTTCACCCCGGGTGGGCGTTTTGAAACTGATATTAACCGACTTTGCCCGCCTGCTGACACAGCTGTAATCCGGGCAGCGTAGCGGAACGTTCATCAGAGAAAAAATGGAATCAATAAAGCCCTGCGCAGCGCGCAGGGTCAGCCTGAATACGCGTTTAATGACCAGCACAGTCGTGATGGCAAGGTCAGAATAGCGCTGAGGTCTGCCTCGTGAAGAAGGTGTTGCTGACTCATACCAGGCCTGAATAGCTTCATCATCCAGCCAGAATGTTATGGAGCCACGGTTGATGAGGGCTTTATTGTAGGTGGGCCAGTTGGTGATTTTGAACTTTTGCTTTGCCACGGAACGGTCTGCGTTGTCGGGAAGATGCGTGATCTGATCCTTCAACTCAGCAAAAGTTCGATTTATTCAACAAAACCACCCATATGCATACAAATTAAATACCTTCCAGAAATCTAAATCCACTTTCTTTCTCATACAAAAGATATCATCAATTTCCACAGAGGCCCGAAAATATTCGTCACCCAAAGATAAAAAATTCGTGGATTCTAAAAAAAACACCCATCGCACAAATTTAACATTATTGACTGAGCAAACAACCTATTGATTTAACGTTCTTAAAAACAAATGGTCCCATTCCTGATAAAGAATTCAGCTCGGCGTTAAACAAGTCTAACCGAACATTAACTGGGATAGATGAAAACCATATGTTTAATTCATTGCCATTCAGGACAGTTCTTTCAAAAGGAGGACTCAAATAAATTAACTCCCCTTGAGCATCGCGTACGAAGGATTGACTTGATGAGATTGAAAGCAAATCCTCAAGATGATTGATGATTTCCGATTGACTGTACACCATGATTTGACTACGATCCATCGCACACATAGGTGCCTCCTTAGAAGGTTTCTATGGATAGTTGGTGTAGAGAGCTCTCATCTCTCTACACCAATGTTTTTTAAATTTTAAACTACATCCCAATTATAAAACCTACACTCAACAAAATCATCTAATATGAGCAGATCTTTACACTGAATTTTAAACCATCCTTAGAATAATCACATATACAATGAATGATTTCCTGCAAACTAACACTATCAGCTTCATTATTACGTAAAATCTTAAATTACTCTCCCTCAGCATCTTCATCAGGAAAAAAATTTCGCATGGCTTCCTGAACATCCTCCTGGATATTCAGAACCATACTCTTCCATTGCCACCGTGGATCATCTTTAACATGAGGACTCAGACACTCAATACCCAGAATTTTATTCACTGAAAATTGTGTTTTCACAACACTTTCAAGTAATGCTCTGTTGAATGCCATCTGGTTGAAACCAGACTCTTTACGTTCCATCTGAGCCTCATAAACACGTAAGCCTAACTCAAGTAGCATTGTCGATATACTTGAAAAGCTGACATCCTTATCTTTAGCCCCCTCCATTCTGCGTTTTTCTACAATCGCATTAATTTTCTCACACACCTCATCACTGGGGTAGGCCTGCACTTTACCCATCTCGCTCTCCTTATTAAAATTAAAACATTTACTTATTTTTCAGATTCCAGAACAATCGAACTCCTAACAATTCAATTCATGAATCGAATCATAAACCAAGCTTTAATTTTGTAATTCATTAAGCAAATCACATCACGAATTGAATTACAAGTCAATTCATCTCAACCACCTGATTTTAATATCATGAATCGCACTCAATTTACAATTGACTTGTTTATGAATCACTAGTGAATCACCACCAATTCATATATGTATTAGCTTATATTAAATTAAATAACTTAACCCCTCATAACTCACTGTTTCCAAATACCAATCTGCAAAATTTTAATTTTGCGTAGTGTGTGGTGATTTTGTGGTGAGGAGTGCATATCTGTTGAGTCTGGTTCCGGCCTGGGTTAACGTATTTGCAGGAACCGACCCGGAGGGAGTCTTTTGAGAAAACAACTGGTATTAGCTACCCTGCTTTTAATTTCCACGCCTGCCTGGGCTGCGGATTGTTTTGATATGGCAGGACGGGACTATCGAATAGATCCCGATCTGCTGCGGGCTATTTCATGGCAGGAGTCTAAATGGAAGGTGAATGCCATCGGGAAAAACCCGGGATCTGGCTACGGTGCCGGACTGATGCAGATTGACTCGCAACACCAGGATGAACTGTCGCAGTACGGTATTAAACCGGGACACCTTCTGACTGATGCCTGTCTGAATATTTACACCGGTGCTTATTATCTGGCACTGGCTTTTAAAAAATGGGGAGTCAGCTGGGAGGCTGTCGGCGCCTACAATGCCGGGTTCCGGAGAACGGACAGGCAAGCCATACGACGACTGGAGTACGCCAGGAAGATTGAGGCCATCTACCTGGCTATCAAGAAAAATAAAAATGCCGGCCAGTCATATTTAACAAAAAACTGAAGACCCCATTCATGAGGTCTTCAGAACATGGAAGTGATTAATCAATTGCCCGCCATATTAATTGCCGTTCGGGATGCTGAATAATGCTGATATAATCCTTCAGTGCATCCTGCCGTGAAACCAGACGCCTGCAGATCTGGTCATATTGCGGCCCCATTTCAGCCACGCGCCAGGACAACCTGTTCATAATCATCAGCGTGGCAATAATGCCTGCTGCATCGGCGCTGACCTCACCTTCGAAATAATTTCCCGGGATGCACATCCTGTAACGCTGCTCACCTTCAGGTGCGATATATCCGGTCTGCGTGGTAATGAACTGGATGCTGTTGGGTGCAATATTCCCGCCGACACCCTGTGGAATAACCCAGTAAGACCAAGAACCGCCGTCGTATTCAGAATGCTGGCGTAACCAGCTCGCGGCCATATTATCGGCTAACGGCGTAAAGAAGAGGTCCGGGATAAAATCAAGGCGAGCTTTACCATTGGTTACGGCACAGCGCAGATATTTGTCTGTTTTAAACTGTTCGTCTGATTCACGAGTGGCGGTGTTGACTTTCATTGTGCGCATACTGATTTTCTCCTTCGCGGTTTATTAAAACGTTCGACTTCATCACTGAGCGGCGAAGGGCAATTTGCAGCCGACGGGGAGGAAATAAAGGGGCGCAAAGCGTTCATATACCCCTTTATTTCCTCCACGGCTGATGCTAAAAGCAGCCCTCCGCGAATGATGAAGTCGGGCGATATCGAGCAGGAGTGAGAATGCGCACAACCCTGAACGTCAATCCGGTATTTATCGGATTCACGTTCAGGCCCTGGAGTGGCGGGTATTTATCGCCACGGTGAGAGCGGCGCATCCTGATAAGGATGCAGCAAGCGAGATTTTGAATTTGCGTCAGGATGGAAGCCCGTCAGGGCAGAGACAGCTTGCTGGCTCTGTTCACGACAGCCGTGTCCCGACAGGGACGACGCCCGGGTCAGTATTTATTTTATCTTTCATCAGAGATAAATCGCGGAAGAGATACACAGCAGAATATCGGAAGCGATGTAACAGGGATGAATAAAGAATATTGATGAGATAATGCCGCGCCGGAGTAATACGGGCGGCGCGTAGCGCAGCCGGTATTATTCAGCGCCACAGGCGCTGCGGCCTTTCAGCGCAGTCGGGCAGGTTATCCCCTGCCCTTCCGGTTATTTACGCGGCCTCCTGTATTCCGCGCATAAAGTCCCGCATAGCCCTGAACCGGCGCAGATCTGCCAGTCGTTTTTCAAAGTCATTGAGGTAGTAAACCGGGGTATACCTCACCCGCCGGAACTGCATCGTGAGCGTGTTGCCCGTCACCACTTCCGCCGCTATCCCCAGCAGCGACAGCTGGATGAATGCCATATCTGCCGCCACCGGATCGATGTCAATGCAGCTGCCGAACATGTGCATGGAGGGGTTAATATCCGCTTCAAGCAGGCACTCTGCATAGGCGATCAGCATCCCTGCGGCCCCACACGCCGGATCGCTGACCGTGGCAATGCCTTCCCGGCGGATAGTGTCTCTGACGCCTGGCATCAGCATTCGCGCCATCAGACACTGCACCGAATACGGCGTAAAATACTGCCCGCGAAAATTATCGCCCAGCTCCAGCTCCATAAAAATCGCGCCGAGGAAATCATGAAATTTCGCTTCCAGCGCACACACCATCAGGCAGAACATTTCCTGCATGTTCGCGATGTCGGTGGCCTCGTACCGGGCGCAGATTTTCCGGCAGT
>OKPL01000226.1_pt1 | contig 18018 bp, 13 predicted proteins | sample 1612301 | NCBI WGS metagenome assembly OKPL01 (sample SAMN04436790, study PRJEB24849) | human gut metagenome | biome: human gut; feature: NICU; material: stool | host: Homo sapiens | place: USA: Saint Louis, MO | collected 2011-04-21
ACTGGATAAGCCAGAAGAAGGTGTGTTTGTTAAAAATTCAGAAGATTCTTTGGTTTGTACCTTATTTGATTCGGTTTCTTTTTCTCATTTGGTTCGTGACGGTGGGAGGCACCCGCTAACACGAGAACCAATAACGTCATCAATGATTGTAAGTCCAGAACAATGTATTTATGACCAAGCCAAAGGAAACTTTGTCATAAAGGATAAGTGAAATAAATATTACCCAAGCTATATGTTAACTGCCAGTTGCTTATATGAAATGCTACAGATGTTCAGGGTATAAGGATGTGGTAATAACACAGGTGGTGTACTGGATGCAGATAAAAAGCATATACAGTGAGTGGAGAGGCCGCTAATCAGTCGTGCTGACGGGGAAATATTGGCGGGATGAAATAGCCGACGAGTTCACAAAAACCGGAGTCCGGCTCCGGTTTTTGTTGTCATGTCCGGTGGATGTTTGTTAGGAAAGCAAAGATGGCAAAACTGCTGGAGGTTTTGTGGTTGAGTATGCCAATATAATTAATAGATTAAAGAGTTAGTTGTGAAGAAAATATGGATAAACAGGACGACGAATGCTTTCACCGATAAGGACAACTTTCCATAACTCAGTAAATATAGTGCAGAGTTCACCCTGTCAAACGGTTTCTTTTGCAGGAAAGGAATATGAGTTAAAGGTCATTGATGAAAAAACGCCTATTCTTTTTCAGTGGTTTGAACTTAATCCTGAACGATATAAGAAAGATGAGGTTCCAATAGTTAATACTAAGCAGCATCCCTATTTAGATAATGTCACAAATGCGGCAAGGATAGAGAGTGATCGTATGATAGGTATTTTTGTTGATGGCGATTTTTCAGTCAACCAAAAGACTGCTTTTTCAAAATTGGAACGAGATTTTGAAAATGTAATGATAATCTATCGGGAAGATGTTGACTTCAGTATGTATGACAGAAAACTATCAGATATTTATCATGATATTATATGTGAACAAAGGTTACGAACTGAAGACAAAAGAGATGAATACTTGTTGAATCTGTTAGAGAAAGAGCTGAGGGAAATTTCAAAGGCGCAGGATTCTTTGATTTCTATGTATGCAAAGAAAAGAAATCATGCATGGTTTGATTTCTTCAGAAATTTAGCCTTATTAAAAGCAGGAGAGATATTCAGGTGCACATATAATACAAAGAATCACGGTATTTCATTCGGGGAGGGGTGTATCTATCTTGATATGGATATGATACTTACAGGTAAGCTTGGTACAATATATGCTCCTGATGGAATTTCAATGCATGTGGATCGTCGTAATGATAGTGTAAATATTGAAAATAGTGCAATAATTGTTAACCGTAGTAATCATCCTGCTCTACTTGAGGGACTTTCTTTTATGCATAGTAAAGTAGATGCTCATCCATATTATGATGGTTTGGGGAAAGGAGTTAAGAAATATTTAAATTTTACACCATTACATAATTATAATCATTTTTGTGACTTTATTGAGTTTAACCACCCTAATATAATCATGAACACAAGTCAGTATACATGCAGTTCATGGTAAATGAATTTGATATAGTTTATTTTGTTGTAATAAATGATTTGCAGGGTATTAGATATAAACATGAAAATTCCCTCATTACAGTCCAACTTTTCCGCCCCGGCAGGATACTCTGCTCCCATTGCTCCTAATCGTGCTGAAAATGCCTATGCGGATTACGTTTTGGATATAGGTAAGCGAATACCACTTTCCGCAGCAGATTTAAGCAACGTATACGAAAGTGTAATACGCGCCGTCCATGACAGCCGTAGCAGGCTTATCGATCAGCATACAGTCGATATGATCGGCAACACTGTACTTGATGCTTTGAGCCGATCACAGACATTTCGTGATGCCGTAAGCTATGGCATTCATAATGAGAAGGTACACATTGGTTGCATTAAATACAGAAACGAATACGAGCTTAACGAAGAATCTTCTGTCAAAATTGATGATATTCAATCACTAACCTGTAACGAATTATATGAATATGATGTCGGGCAAGAGCCAATTTTCCCCATTTGCGAAGCAGGAGAAAACGATAACGAAGAGCCTTATGTCAGTTTTAGTGTTGCGCCAGATACTGACTCTTATGAGATGCCATCGTGGCAGGAAGGACTGATTCACGAGATTATTCATCATGTTACTGGATCTAGCGATCCATCTGGAGATAGTAATATAGAGTTAGGACCCACCGAGATTCTCGCACGTCGTGTCGCTCAAGAACTGGGATGGAGTGTTCCCGACTTCAAAGGATATGCAGAGCCAGAACGTGAAGCTCATCTTAGGTTACGTAACCTGAATGCCCTTCGACAGGCTGCCATGAGGCATGAAGAGAATGAGAGGGCTTTCTTCGAAAGGCTGGGTACGATCAGTGACCGATATGAGGCGAGTCCTGATTTCACAGAGTATTCCGCTGTGTCTAACATAGGATACGGATTTATCCAGCAACATGATTTTCCTGGATTGGCTATCAACGATAATTTACAGGATGCAAATCAGATCCAACTGTATCATGGCGCCCCTTATATTTTTACATTTGGGGATGTGGACAAACACAATCAGCGATGATTCGTCTTTGCAGTGACATAAGGTTACTATTCATACATTTTAACGGAGTTGATGATGGGTAATCGTGCAACATACAACAGAGACAAATGTCTTATATGACCGCGCGAAGAATGAGTTTAATCCAATAGATATATCATCTTATAATGTTTCCGACCGTTCATGGAGTGAAAGTCAAATAATGCAATCTTATCATGGCGGAAAGCAAGATCTTATTAGTGTGGTATTAAGTAAAATTTAGTAATTTTATCCAGTGTAGTGGATTTGTTGCATGGATGGAGTTGGTAACAAATTGTGTGGTTGGCAATTCTTGGCGGATCACGGAAATGGGCAATGTCGCTGAGGACTGGCAAATGGCTATGATCCGCTTTATTATCGGGTTTGGTGACCGCCTTGACGGTCACTTTTAAAAAAATCATTTTCACAGAGTGGTAAACAGGCTGCTAATAAGTAGCATTCTCAGGAGTCCTGATGCGCCCTACGTCCCTCAACTTGGTATTACATCAGTCATCAACGTCGAGCTCAATGTCAGATACAGATATCGAGTCTCTTGTAAAAGCATCGAGCGTTCAATGGATAAAAAATAATCCGCAACTTCGTTTCCAGGGGACTGATCATAATATATATCAGCAGATTGAAGCAGCACTCGATAAGATTGGCTCTACAGAGACAGGGCGTGTACTCCTGAATGCTATTGAATCAATATCCCGACTAAAATCAGAAACAGTGGTAATACACCTCAACTCTTCCAGACTAGGAGTTATGGCACATAGAGATATAGATGCTGAGAACCATCGGGGGACTGGTTCCGATTTTCACTGTAATCTGAATGCAGTTGAATATCCCTGTGGGGAGGGGATTAGCGTGGTGGACTTTCATGCGACTATTGTTTTTCATGAGTTGCTCCATGTTTTCCACAATTTAAATGGGGAGCGTTTGAAAGTTGAGAGTTCCCGACCAGAATCACAAAAATACTCTCCACTTTTACTCGAAGAAGCCAGGACTGTTGGGTTGGGGGCTTTTTCAGAGGAGGTGCTTTCAGAAAATAAATTCCGCGAAGAGATTGGGATGCCCCGTAGAACCTCCTACCCGCACGACTCAGCTCTTATTCATGATGACAATACAGTGAGTCTGGGATTCCAACAGGTAAGACTGCATCCATTGCTTTAGCTGTGTTTCTTGTGCTGAATATATTGGTGGGGCAAACGGAGGCACACAAAACTTTGCACTGGATTGCAAGGCTTTGTGCTATTCCGATAGTGGTTCAGGTGGAGTACCCCACCTTTTCATCAAGCCAGCCCACCCACCACTGCATCATTTCTCTGCGCTTATAGAGATACTGAGCATGGTTGTAAATTCAGCAAACGACGCAATGTGTTTGACAAAAAATTAGCGCAAGAAGACAAAAATCACCTTGCGCTAATGCTCTGTTACAGGTCACTAATACCATCTAAGTAGCTGATTCATAGTGACTGCATATGTTGAGTTTTGTCGCATTTTGCAGTCTATTATTTAATCGCGGATTCGTGTAATGCGATGATTTTTAAGTGATTTATATTATTTGTCATCCTTTAATAAGGAAAGGGTCATGATGAAGCTACTCATCATTGTGGTGCTCTTAGTCATTAGCTGGCCAGCTTACTAAGACTACCAGGGCGGGGGAAACCCCGCTCTACCCTCACTCCTGAAATTATGTCACTCCGCCCTTAGTGTCAATCGACGGCTCTTCGTTCTTGCGAGGCGAATAGCAAAATTTTCTGCGCCGCCGGGCCTAATTCTGAAAGTTTCTTCGTTTGCTCTTATTTCATTATTGCAGTCGGTATGATACCGGATCTCAATAATACTCTAAGAAAGGATTTCTTATGAGCGAACAAATCACGTTTGCCACCAGCGATTTTGCCAGTAACCCGGAACCATGTTGCCCCTGCATTTTGCTGCTGGATGTTTCTGGTTCTATGAACGGTAGACCCATTAATGAACTTAACGCCGGATTGGTTACCTTTCGCGATGAGCTGCTTGCCGATTCGCTGGCCTTAAAAAGAGTGGAACTCGGCATTGTGACGTTCGGCCCGGTGCATGTGGAACAACCCTTTACCAGCGCCGCTAATTTTTTCCCGCCCATCCTGTTTGCCCAGGGCGATACACCAATGGGCGCTGCCATTACCAAAGCCCTGGATATGGTTGAGGAGCGGAAACGTGAATATCGTGCCAATGGTATTTCCTATTATCGTCCGTGGATTTTCCTGATCACCGATGGTGCACCAACCGATGAGTGGCAGGCTGCCGCCAACAAAGTGTTTCAGGGGGAAGAAGATAAGAAGTTTGCCTTCTTTACCATCGGTGTTCAGGGGGCGGATATGAAGACGCTGGCCCAAATCAGCGTCCGTCAGCCTTTGTCTCTGCAGGGATTACAATTCCGTGAACTGTTTAGCTGGTTATCCCGTTCGCTGCGTTCGGTTTCCCGCTCCATGCCGGGAACGGAAGTTGTGCTGGAAGCGCCAAAAGGCTGGACGTCAGTATGAGCTGGCGACTGGTCTATGCATCAGCCGTTGGAACGTCGCATATTAGCGCTGATTTGCCTTGCCAAGATGCCTGCCAGATGCAGGTTGCCTGGCTAAATGACCAGCAGCCATTATTGTCGGTATTTGTCGCTGATGGCGCAGGCAGCGTCTCGCAGGGGGGCGAAGGTGCGATGCTCGCCGTCAATGAAGCGATGGCTTATATGTCGCAAAAAGTGCAGGGCGGGGAATTGGGGCTTAATGATGTCCTCGCAACGGACATTGTGCTGACCATTCGTCAGCGACTTTTTGCCGAGGCGGAAGCCAAAGAATTAGCGGTTCGCGATTTTGCCTGCACGTTTTTGGGATTGATTTCATCAGCTAATGGCACCTTGATTATGCAGATTGGCGATGGCGGCGTGGTGGTAGATTTGGGTCACGGTTTGCAACTGCCGCTCACGCCGATGGTGGGTGAATATGCCAATATGACGCACTTCATTACCGATGAAGATGCCGTTTCCAGACTGGAAACTTTCACCAGCACTGAGCGTGCGCATAAAGTTGCAGCATTTACGGATGGTATTCAGCGACTGGCGTTAAATATGCTGGATAATTCTCCTCATGTGCCTTTCTTTACCCCGTTTTTCAATGGACTGGCGTCAGCAACGCAGGAACAACTCGATTTATTACCTGAATTGTTAAAGCAGTTTTTGTCCAGCCCGGCGGTAAACGAGCGTACGGATGATGATAAAACGTTGGCACTGGCGCTGTGGGCAGAGTGAGTTTCTCATGGCGGTTCAACCGCCAGTTTAAACAATAAATATAACGGCTGATTAGCGAACTAATTTTGCTCTTAGCTCGTCGGCTTCTTCTTTTGGATAGGTGACCAATAAAGGATCAATGGTATAACCGCCATAAATTTTATCCCCGCGGGTATACATCCAGTCTGAAATATCTTCTTTCTTGATTTTCCACTCCTGGCCATATTCTACGTTTGTAACAATACCAGGGTCATTGCTTATTACGCCAATAAACATGCCGTTAGAATAAGTGACATCCGTAAGCCAGAAATGCTCGGTTCTTCCGTGAACGGTTATCGGGGCTTTGACTGCGAAAGTATCGGCATCTTTTTTATTCATAACTTCGATGAATTGATCAGTTTCTTTACGCGCATGTTTAATCGCGTCAGACATCGCTTGTTTATCATAACCTCCCGTCACTAACGTATCCGAAACTTCACAATAGCCTGCGGTAGTAAAAAATAGCAGACTCAACATAAGTAATATCTTTTTCATTTTTTCTCCAGAATCCCTTTGTAGTCAAAGTTAGCAAAAACCTGTGGAAGTTAATCATTATCAGGCCGAAATTGAATTGTATCCTGATAAAATTGCATTATCATTTTTATTCTTGAGTGGGTTTTCCCCATATAGAAATAATTTTAATGGTTAGTTGTTATTATTCATTGAAATATAATATAACTAACCGCGAAATATTATGAAAACAAATATAAAAGTATTTACATCGACAGGTGAATTGACCACTCTTGGCCGTGAACTGGGCAAAGGCGGCGAAGGTGCGGTTTATGATATCGAGGAGTTTGTCGATAGCGTCGCCAAGATTTATCACACGCCGCCACCCGCCTTAAAACAGGACAAACTTGCCTTTATGGCTGCGACAGCTGACGCGCAGTTGTTGAATTATGTCGCCTGGCCGCAGGCAACGCTTCACGGTGGACGAGGCGGAAAAGTTATCGGTTTTATGATGCCAAAAGTTTCTGGTAAAGAACCGATTCATATGATCTATAGCCCGGCACATCGTCGCCAGAGTTACCCTCATTGTGCGTGGGATTTTCTACTCTATGTTGCGCGCAATATTGCTTCATCTTTTGCTACTGTTCATGAGCACGGGCACGTCGTGGGTGACGTAAACCAGAACAGCTTTATGGTAGGTCGCGACAGCAAAGTGGTGTTGATTGATAGCGACTCCTTTCAGATTAATGCCAATGGTACACTGCATTTATGCGAAGTCGGCGTGTCGCATTTTACGCCGCCAGAGCTGCAAACCATGCCATCATTTGTCGGCTTTGAACGCACAGAAAATCACGATAATTTTGGCCTTGCGTTGCTGATATTTCACATCTTGTTTGGTGGGCGGCATCCTTATTCCGGTGTACCGCTTATCTCTGATGCGGGTAATGCGCTGGAGACGGATATTGCCCATTTCCGTTATGCCTACGCGTCAGATAATCAGCGACGTGGTTTAAAACCGCCGCCACGATCGATTCCGCTGTCGATGTTACCGGGCGATGTTGAAGCCATGTTTCAGCAGGCATTCACGGAAAGTGGCGTGGCAACCGGGCGTCCGACGGCAAAAGCGTGGGTAGCGGCACTTGATTTACTACGCCAACAGTTAAAGAAATGTACCGTTTCGGCAATGCATGTTTACCCCGCTCATTTGACTGACTGCCCGTGGTGTGCGCTGGATAATCAAGGCGTTATCTATTTTATTGATCTCGGCGAAGAGGTCATTACCACCGGCGGTGATTTTGTGCTGGCGAGAGTCTGGGCGATGGTGATGGCATCAGTAGCACCGCCAGCATTGCAACTGCCATTACCCGATCATTTCCAACCGACTGGCAGGCCGCTTCCTTCAGGCCTGTTACGGCGCGAATACATCATTCTGATTGAGATCGCACTGTCAGCGTTATCGCTGTTGCTTTGCGGCCTTCAGGCAGAACCGCGTTATATTATTTTGGTTCCTGTGCTGGCGGCTATCTGGATTATTGGCAGCCTGACAAGCAAAGCGTACAAAGCAGAAATCCAGCAACGCCGTGAGGCGTTTAATCGCGCGAAAATGGACTATGACCATTTAGTCAGCCAGATCCAGCAGTTGGGCGGGCTGGAAGGTTTTATCGCCAAACGGGCGAGGCTCGAAAAAATGAAGGACGAAATTCTCGGGTTACCGGAAGAAGAGAAACGCGCTCTGGTAGCACTTCACGACACCGCAAGGGAACGGCAGAAGCAGAAGTTTCTGGAGGGATTTTTTATTGATGTTGCCTCTATTCCCGGCGTTGGCCCTGCGCGTAAAGCGGCGTTACGGTCCTTTGGTATTGAAACAGCAGCGGATGTTACCCGACGGAGCGTTAAGCAAGTAAAAGGTTTTGGTGATCATCTGACCCAGGCGGTTATCGACTGGAAAGCGAGCTGTGAACGCCGTTTTGTGTTCAGGCCGAACGAAGCGGTAACGCCTGCAGACAGACAAGCGGTAATGGCAAAAATAGCCGCCAAACGACATCGGCTGGAATCGGCGCTGACTGTCGGTGCGACAGAGTTGCAGCGATTCCGCCTTCATGCGCCAGCACGGACCATACCGTTGATGGAACCGCTACGTCAGGCGGCAGAAAAACTGGCTCAGGCGCAGGCAGATTTAAGCCGTTGCTGAGCCATTTTTCCATTAACGAAACACCACTTCCGCCCAGCGTGCCAGCCCGGCGGTGACGGAGCCAAAGTCATCGCCGCCTGCAATCGGAATGCCCGGCAGCTGTTCTGCCAGCGCTTTTTTAATCAGCGGAGAACGGGCGCTACCGCCGGTCAGGTAGATAACGTCCGGTTTTTCCTGGGCGTTATCCAGCGCCAGTTGCACCTGTTCCAGAATCCGCGCCAGTGGCTGGCTGAGGGCGCTTTCCAGCCCTTGCTGGCTAATCAGCGTAGCCAGTTCATCGCTGATAAACGGCAGTGAGGCGCGGGTTTCCGCTACACTTGAAAGGGCGATTTTGCTCTCTTCTGCGCTACGCACCAGGCGATAGCTTAAACGCTGACGCCAGACTTTCTGTAACAGGGCCACTTTTTCCGGTTCACGGGCATCGCGTACCAGATCGTTAAGCAGACGACCGTTAGCACTACTGTAGAAATCACTCTGCGCAGGAACGTCGTTGATCGCAACCGCATTCCACCACGGCAGAATCGGCAGGGCGATGCCTTTTTCGGTTTCGCCACCCATGCCCAGCAACGGCATCAGGTTCTTAAACGCCAGTGCGATATCCAGATCGTTACCACCAATACGGCAACCACTATGACCCAGCAGGCTGGCTTCACGATCGAGGCGCGCACGCCATTGCGGCCCCATCAGCAGCAATGAACAGTCAGTCGTACCACCGCCGATATCCACTACCAGCACTCGTTTTTCTTCCTGCAAGGTGGCTTCGTAATCCAGCCCAGCCGCGACCGGCTCGTACTGGAATACCACATCCTTAAACCCGGCACGCTTCGCCGCGCGTTCCAGAATCCCTTGCGCCTGGGTGTTTGCTTCATCACCGCCCAGCCCCTGGAAGTTGATCGGGCGACCAATCACCGCCTGAGTAATTGCCTCCGGCAGCTGCGCCTGCGCCTGTTGGCGAATGTGCAACATCATTGCGCAGACCAGATCCTCAAACAGCGCTACCTGCTGCGGTTTTAAGCCGCTGGCACCGAGGAACGATTTTGGTGATTTCACAAACCACACTTCTTCTGGATCATCAATGTACTGTGCCAGTGAGGAAAGACCGAACTGCACGCTTTTCGCCGTAACATCGATATCTTCTTCGCGGTTATAACGAATCGCCCGACGCAACAGCGCCTGCGTTTCATCGTCGTCTGCCGGAACATCATGATGGCGGTACAGCCATTCGCTTACCGCTTCACGCGTTGGCGCGCAAAGCATTGAAGGCAGCAGCGTGCTGTCGTTTTCCATTTTTAGCAAATGCGGTTTACCGTCGCGCATGACCGCCACTGAACAGTTTGCTGTACCGTAATCAAAACCAATAAACACGAAATAATCCCCATGCCGGTGAAGAAGGGGCGTGACTTTAGCGAAATGTTGCCGTCGCGACAACCGGAATATGAAAGCAAAGCGTAACGTCTGAATAACGTTTATGCTGAAAGCGGATTAACAAGGAGATGCGATGTATACCCTGAACTGGCAGCCGCCGTATGACTGGTCGTGGATGTTGGGATTTCTCGCCGCCCGTGCGGTGAGCGGCATGGAAACGGTCGCGGACAGTTATTATGCCCGTAGTCTGGCGGTAGGCGAATATCGCGGCGTGGTGACTGCTATTCCGGATATAGCCCGCCATACTCTGCACATAAATTTAAGTGCAGGTTTAGAACCTGTTGCCGCTGAGTGTCTGGCGAAAATGAGCCGCCTGTTTGATCTGCAATGTAACCCGCAGATTGTTAACGGTGCGTTGGGCAAGTTAGGCGCGGCGCGGCCAGGATTGCGTTTACCTGGTTGTGTTGACGCTGTTGAGCAGGGCGTGCGGGCGATTTTAGGCCAACTGGTGAGCGTGGCGATGGCGGCAAAATTGACTGCCAAAGTGGTACAGCTTTATGGCGAACGGCTGGATGATTTTCCGGATTATGTCTGCTTCCCCACGCCTCAGCGGCTGGCAGTAGCCGACCTGCAGGCATTAAAAGCGTTAGGTATGCCGTTGAAACGGGCAGAGGCGCTGATTCATCTGGCAAATGCGGCGCTGGAGGGCACCTTACCAATGACAATACCGGGCGACGTAGAACAAGCGATGAAAACGCTGCAAACCTTTCCGGGTATCGGGCGCTGGACGGCAAATTATTTTGCTTTGCGTGGCTGGCAGGCGAAAGATGTTTTTCTGCCGGATGATTATCTGATTAAACAGCGATTTCCGGGAATGACACCGGCACAAATCCGCCGTTATGCCGAGCGCTGGAAACCCTGGCGTTCTTATGCGCTGTTGCATATCTGGTATACGGAAGGCTGGCAACCAGACGAAGCATGACGTTGGTCGCCGGATGCGGTGCGAGCGCCTTATCCGGCCTGGGGAATGAGCGATTTGTAGGCCTGATAAGACGCGTTAGCGTCGCATCAGGCAATGGGCAAACGCTCCCTTAGTTAATCGCGAAATAACTTCTATTCACCAGCAAATCCAGCGGTTGGGCATTGGCAATCACATCACCATAAATCAGATCGACGCCGATGCCCGAAAGCGTATCCATCACTAAGGGTAAAACGACTGGCCCGGCGATGGTTTTCATCCCGAGTCGCTGAGCGTGCCCCTGAATGATCGTAATCAGCATCTCATCCATCAAATTACCCTGCACGTTGGCGCATAACTCACCATCAAGTAGCAGGTAATCTGCCATATTTGCTTTCAGCGAGTTGAAGATTTGCAGATCTCGGCCCACCTGACTGAATACGATCCGACATCCCGCCAGCCGCAGTTTTTGCACGCTTTCTGCGTGATCGAAAATCGCTTCTGCCGGAATAATCAGATGTAATAACCGTGCTGGTAGAGGGCTATTTTCCAGCTGCTCAAGCAGTTCATTCACCAGCGTGGCGCTACTCAAACCAGCAACGGAAAGGGGGAGGGCGATGCTTAAGCCTTTACTGGCAACCGCTTTTGCGGCCTGCTGGAAAAAATCGTGGCATACCCGTTGGTCAAGAGCATGGCTAAGTGCCGGATCGCTGAAGCTACGACGAAATGTTTGTTCATCAATAATCTCGCTTTCGCAACTCCAGAGCTTAAGTGAAATCAGCCACAAATTACTTGCTTCCGGGAGCCGTGGCGAAGCGATGCCGTGGGCGATCATCATCAACTGATTCTCTTTAATCATCCGCCACTGTTCATCAAGCGACATCACAGCCCGTTCGCTATGTGCGGCAGCTTGCTGCGGTTCGTAAATCGTCACCCGGCCCCGGCCACCATTTTTGGAGGCATAACAGGCGATATCAGCCTGCGACATCACTTCAGCTGCCTGATGATTGTTGTCATCAATCAAGGTAATCCCGGCACTGGCACCTACCCGATGCACACATCCTTCCCAGATAAAGTGATAGTCATTCACGGCACTGATAATGCGTGTAGCGATAAAACGAGCGCTTTCAACATTGCAGTCTGGCAGTAGCAGACCAAATTCATCACCACCGAGCCGCGCCAGCACGTCGCTGGAGCGCAGCATACTCAGCATCAACGACGCCAGTTCGCGCAGTAAAGCGTCGCCCGCCGCATGCCCGGCGCTGTCATTCACCGCTTTAAAGCGATCAAGATCGATAAACACCAGGGCATGTCGCTGATGCGTACTGTTTACCGTTTGCAGCAGGATACGCAGTTGCTTCTCAAAACTGGCGCGATTGGCGAGATGCGTCAGTGCATCATGGGAGGCGCTGTAGCTCAGCTGGCGCAGCATTTTGCGTGATTCGGTAACGTCCTGAATCACCAGTACCGAGCCTATATTGCTGCCGTCCAGAGTACTTAACGGCGTAATACTGTAATGCACGTCGTAGCTGCCGCCGCTCCGGCAGTGCAATACCACATCTTGTTCGATCGCGGAACGTGAGGTGTCAGCACTGTAAATGTTCTCCATTAATGGTCCGTTGTCGCCAAAAGTAATATGCAACACCGTCAGGAGCGGAACACCTAACGCTTCTTCCTGCGTCCAGCCGCTCATTTTCTCCGCCACTGGATTCATAAAGGTAATTTTCATTGCCATATCAATACAGACCACGGCTTCGCCGATGGAGTCCAGCGTAATGTGCAGGCGCTCTTTTTCCTGAAACAATGCCTCGTTAAGCTGTTTCACTTCGGTCATATCCATATTAATGCCGAGCAGGCGTTCGACTTCGCCTTCTTTATTCAGTACCCGGTTAGCGAGGGCGCGGATATGGCGAATGCCGTCTTTCACGGTAATGCGAAATTCCAGTTTAAAGGGAGAGCGTGATTGCAATGAATCGCGAATCACTTTTTCGGCGTGCTGGCGATCTTCCGGCAGCACGCACTCGTACCACACCTGCCAGTTCGGTTTGATATGCGGAGGAATTTCATACAGCTCGAACATCCGCTTATCCCAGCTAAAAATATTCGGCTTTAGCTCCCACTCCCAGATGCCAATCCCGCCCGCTTCGTTAGCCAGCGTGATGCGCTCCATCAGTTGCTGATTCACCTGTTCGGTGCGTTTTAGCTCGTTAATGTCTTCAATCTGAGCGATAAAATAGAGCGGCGTGCCATCCGTGTGGCGTACCAGTGAGACGGCAAGCAACGCCCAGACAACATCGCCATTGCGGTTGTAGTAACGTTTTTCCATTGAATAGGTGTTTATTTCACCGCTGATCAGCTTTTCAACCTGTTGGAGATCTTTATTGAGATCCTCCGGCCAGGTCAGTTGCTGAAAGGTGAGTCCGCGCAGCTCTTCCTGACTGTAACCGAGAAACTGGCAGAGCGCTTTGTTGGATTGCAGCCATTGTCCCTCGGTGCCCACTAATGCCATGCCGATGGCGGAATATTCCATGGCGTTCCGAAAGCGGGTTTCGCTTTCGGAAATGTGTTTGCGTTCCGCACGAAAGGCATACATCACCATCGTCATGATGTTGGCGGGCAGCAGGATCAGCAAAAACGGTAGCCACGGCATATGGCTCATCAGGTACGTACGCGGCGTAGCAAGCAGGGAGGGATCCGCGGCCATCATCAGCGACACCATCATCACCGTGGTAAGGAAGATCAAAAAGGCTTCCATTCGTGGCAGGCGCACGGCGCTCCACATCAACAGCACAATAATGAAAGTAAAAGGCCACGGCAGATACAGCATCGAAAGCCAGCTTAACGTCAGCGTGATGGCTAACGTGAGCAGCGACTCAAAAAGCAACCTTGGGTTGCGATGGCGCAGTAGATAGTGTGGTTTAAATAACAATCCCAGCGGCACCAGTGCCAGAGCGCCGATGGATTCTGACAGTACCCATATCAAAAATGCCCTGAGAGGATCGTCTCCGGGCGTCAGCAGGACAACCAGAACACCCCCCAACAGAGGCGGAATAATGGCGCTGCCGAGTGCCAGACGCAGCCAGTCAGCCAGATTTTGCAAGGGGTTATACCACGGCAGCAATTTACGTAGCAGCACTGCCCCGACCACGGCTTCAACAATATTGATGGTCGTCCAGGTCATGTTCAGCGAGCTGGTGGAAAAAAGCAGGATGGATGCGGCGATATTTCCCAGCGAGCAGCTCAGCGCAATTCCCGGCCACATGCGCCCGGCATGGCGATAAAACGCCACCATCATGATGGAGGTCGGGAACCACAGTGGGGCGAGTTGGGTGCCAAACTGCGAAAGCTCAAGTGAGAAAAGGGTGAAGATAAACGAGACTAAACCTAAACTGACCAGGTGAAGCAGCGGGTGGGGCAGGGCAATTAATACATGCTGTGATTGTTTGCTCATTACCGCTTTATCCGCAAGGCCAGGTCGCCAGTATTCGTTTCTGTGTTTATGCTAGTACAAAAGTTTTACATTTTATATGCGAATTGCTCATAAAGTGACGTAAAGGCGGATAATTTGCGCAACTGCGTATAACATTTTTTACCTTGTATAAAACTGATCAACGTAATTTGCCACCGGGAATTCTTCGTCAACAATTAACTCTGAGCGCGCGGCAACGCTATTCGACTGGTATCAGGCGGATGAAATCCCTATAATTGCCGCGTTTGGCGCTTCGTCGCCCCCTTCCTAACATCCAGGTTAATCAGGTCGCTAAATATATGACTGATCAGTCTCATCAGTGCGTCATTATCGGTATCGCTGGCGCATCGGCTTCCGGCAAGAGTCTTATTGCCAGTACCCTTTATCGTGAATTACGTGAGCAAGTCGGTGATGAACACATCGGCGTAATTCCCGAAGACTGCTATTACAAAGATCAAAGCCATCTGTCGATGGAAGAACGCGTTAAGACCAACTACGACCATCCCAGCGCGATGGATCACAGCCTGCTGCTTGAGCATTTACAAGCGTTGAAACGCGGCTCGGCAATTGACCTGCCGGTTTACAGCTATGTTGAACATACGCGTATGAAAGAAACGGTGACGGTTGAGCCGAAGAAGGTCATCATTCTCGAAGGCATTTTGTTGCTGACGGATGCGCGTTTACGTGACGAACTTAACTTCTCCATTTTCGTTGATACCCCGCTGGATATCTGCCTGATGCGCCGCATCAAGCGTGACGTTAACGAGCGTGGGCGTTCAATGGATTCAGTGATGGCGCAATATCAAAAAACCGTGCGCCCGATGTTTCTGCAATTCATTGAGCCTTCTAAACAATATGCGGACATTATCGTGCCGCGCGGCGGGAAAAACCGCATCGCGATCGATATATTGAAAGCGAAAATAAGTCAGTTCTTTGAATAAGCTTGATAAATTGTGTACCGTTCAGTGATAACCTGGTATGCCCTTGACGTAATTGGCGTTAAGGGAGTGATGCTCGAAAGGAGAAAATGCCATGCGTCTGTGTGACCGAGATATTGAAGCCTGGCTTGATGAAGGCCGTTTGTCGATCAACCCACGTCCGCCAGTGGAGCGTATTAACGGCGCGACGGTGGATGTGCGCCTGGGCAATAAATTTCGTACCTTCCGTGGTCACACGGCAGCGTTTATCGATCTGAGCGGTCCCAAAGATGAAGTGAGCGCCGCGCTTGACCGCGTGATGAGCGATGAAATCGTGCTCGACGAGGGCGAGGCGTTTTATCTTCACCCAGGAGAGCTGGCGCTGGCGGTGACGCTGGAGTCGGTGACGCTGCCAGCCGATCTGGTGGGCTGGCTGGACGGGCGTTCTTCACTGGCGCGTCTGGGGCTGATGGTGCACGTCACCGCGCACCGTATCGATCCGGGCTGGTCTGGCTGCATTGTGCTGGAGTTTTACAACTCCGGTAAGCTGCCGCTGGCGCTGCGTCCGGGCATGTTAATTGGTGCGCTGAGCTTTGAGCCGCTCTCCGGCCCGGCGGCGCGACCTTACAACCGCCGTGAAGATGCGAAATATCGCAACCAGCAGGGCGCGGTAGCCAGCCGAATCGATAAAGACTAATTCAGGCCCATTGAGGATACCATGAGACGATTTCTGACGACGCTGATGATACTCCTGGTCGTGCTGGTGGCCGGGTTATCTGCGTTAGTGTTGCTGGTGAATCCGAATGATTTCCGCGACTATATGGTCAAGCAAGTTGCTGCACGTAGCGGTTATCAATTGCAGCTTGACGGGCCACTGCGTTGGCACGTCTGGCCGCAGCTTAGTATCCTCTCCGGGCGAATGTCTCTCACCGCCCAGGGCGCAAGCCAGCCACTGGTTCGCGCCGACAACATGCGTCTGGACGTGGCGCTTTTACCACTGCTGAGTCATCAACTGAGCGTTAAGCAGGTGATGCTAAAAGGGGCAGTGATCCAACTGACGCCGCAGACGGAAGCGGTACGCAGTGAAGATGCCCCGGTTGCACCGCGCGACAATACCTTGCCGGATCTGTCAGACGATCGCGGATGGTCGTTTGATATATCCAGTCTTAAGGTGGCGGACAGCGTTCTGGTGTTCCAGCATGAAGATGACGAGCAGGTGACAATCCGCAATATCCGCCTGCAAATGGAACAAGATCCCCAACATCGTGGCTCATTTGAGTTCTCCGGGCGGGTTAATCGCGATCAGCGCGATCTCACGATATCCCTTAACGGTACGGTGGATGCTTCTGATTATCCGCATGATTTAACGGCGGCTATTGAACAAATTAACTGGCAGTTGCAGGGTGCCGATTTACCAAAACAAGGTATTCAGGGGCAGGGGAGTTTCCAGGTCCAGTGGCAGGAGTCACATAAACGCCTTTCATTTAACCAAATTAGTTTGACCGCCAATGACAGTACGCTGAGCGGGCAAGCACAGGTCACGTTGACAGAGAAACCGGAATGGCAGCTGAGACTGCAATTCCCGCAACTGAATCTTGACAACCTCATCCCCCTTAATGAAACAGCGAACGGTGAGAACGGTGCCGCGCAGCAAGGGCAGAGCCAATCAACGTTGCCGCGCCCGGTCATTTCTTCGCGTATTGATGAACCGGCCTATCAGGGACTGCAAGGCTTTACGGCTGATATTTTGTTGCAGGCCAGTAACGTGCGCTGGCGCGGAATGAATTTTACAGATGTTGCCACGCAAATGACCAACAAGTCGGGTTTGCTGGAAATTACTCAACTGCAGGGCAAACTTAACGGTGGACAGGTTTCACTGCCGGGCACGCTGGACGCGACATCAATAAATCCGCGGATAAACTTCCAGCCACGGCTGGAAAACGTTGAGATTGGCACCATTCTGAAGGCGTTTAACTATCCGATTTCGTTGACCGGAAAGATGTCACTGGCTGGTGATTTCTCCGGTGCTGACATAGATGCCGACGCATTCCGCCACAACTGGCAAGGACAGGCACATGTCGAAATGACCGACACACGCATGGAAGGGATGAACTTCCAGCAGATGATTCAGCAAGCGGTAGAACGTAATGGTGGTGATGTGAAGGCCGCTGAAAACTTCGATAACGTGACGCGTCTTGACCGCTTTACCACCGATTTGACGTTGAAGGATGGCGTCGTGACGTTAAACGACATGCAAGGTCAATCGCCTGTGCTGGCGCTGACAGGGGAAGGCATGTTGAATCTGGCGGAGCAAACCTGCGACACCCAGTTTGATATTCGGGTCGTGGGTGGCTGGAACGGGGAAAGCAAATTGATTGATTTCCTCAAAGAAACGCCAGTACCGCTGCGGGTTTATGGCAACTGGCAGCAACTTAATTACAGCCTGCAAGTGGATCAGTTACTGCGTAAACATCTACAGGATGAAGCAAAACGCCGTCTTAACGACTGGGCCGAGCGGAATAAAGATTCCCGCAATGGCAAAGATGTGAAGAAGTTGCTGGAGAAGATGTAGGTTACCAGGTGACCTGTCCTGTAGGCCTGATAAGACGCGTAAAGCGTCGCATCAGGCGTTCGTGGCGGCACCATTATATTCTGAATATGTAAGATCGAAGGCTGTTCCGTTCACTTGATGTTCCTCGCTACTATGGAACGCTCAAGCCGGTGAACGTGCCAGGGTGGCTCAGTCGCCACCACCCTGGCAACCCGGGCTCCC
>OKPL01000252.1_pt1 | contig 15539 bp, 10 predicted proteins | sample 1612301 | NCBI WGS metagenome assembly OKPL01 (sample SAMN04436790, study PRJEB24849) | human gut metagenome | biome: human gut; feature: NICU; material: stool | host: Homo sapiens | place: USA: Saint Louis, MO | collected 2011-04-21
GAATACATAATGAAAAGAAAAGTTCTGGCAATGCTGGTCCCGGCGTTATTAGTTGCTGGCGCAGCAAATGCGGCTGAAATTTATAATAAAAATGGCAATAAAGTTGAGCTATACGGCAAGATGGTTGGTGAGCGCATTCTGACCGACCGTGAAAGTGGTGAAAAAGGCGATAATTCTCAAGATACCTCTTATGCCCGTGTAGGCGTGAAAGGTGAAACTCAGATCAACCCTGAACTGACTGGTTACGGTCAGTTTGAACTAGACCTGGAAGCATCAAACAGACACAACCCTGACCAAACTCGTTTGGCATATGCTGGTTTGAGTTACAAAGATTTTGGTTCATTCGACTACGGTCGTAATGTCGGTGTCGCGTATGATGCAGAAGCATTTACTGATATGTTTGTTGAGTGGGGCGGTGACTCATGGGCTGGTACTGACCTGTTCATGACCAACCGTACCAACGGTGTTGCAACCTATCGTAACACAGATTTCTTTGGCATGGTTGAAGGTCTAAATTTTGCTCTGCAATATCAGGGTAAAAATGAAGGTACAGGCAACTACAAAGCAAATGGCGATGGCCATGGTTTATCTGCAACTTACACTATTGACGGTTTCTCATTTGCTGGTGCTTATGCAAACTCTGACCGTACTGATTGGCAGTCTGGTGATGGTAAAGGCGAAAGAGCCGAAGTTTGGGCGTTGTCAACAAAATATGACGCTAACAATGTCTATGCTGCTGTAATGTACGGTGAATCTCACAACATGAATTCCGACGACGGTGATGTTGTGAACAAAACACAAAACTTCGAAGCTGTTCTGCAATATCAGTTCGACTTTGGTCTGCGTCCATCCATCGGTTACTCCTATTCTAAAGCACTGGACGTAGCAGGTTACAAAGATTCTGATCGTCTGAACTATATTGAAATCGGTACCTGGTATTACTTCAATAAGAATATGAACGTATATACCGCTTATCAGATCAACCTGCTTGATAAGAGTGATTATGTTCTCGCTCATGGACTGAACACCGACGACCAACTGGCAGTTGGTATCGTCTACCAGTTCTAATCAGCCAACGCGCCGAGGCGTGTTACTGTAAAACATAACACCAGCCTGAGTTCGTCCCTCATCGAACTCAGGCTTTTTTTATTGGCATTTCATCTCCATCTGCGGCACACGCAATTGCCAAAGCATCTCGATACAGCCCCTTACCCTGCCCCTCCTGGCACAATATCCTCTACCAGCAACTCTTCCAGCCAACACCCCAAATGCATTTCTTTATAAATTTAATCTGTAACAAAACCGCTTCCCATATAGAAATATTTGCAAAAATAGTGCATGAAAAAAGCTTTTTCCCTACCAATCCGGGATATAAATATTCATCAGTACCACAACATTCCACAGCACTAAATCTCTCCCCATCGCCCCCAAACCTCTGATAATGGTCTAAAATCATTGAGGCCACTTGCGACGACGTTACTCAATAAGGAAAGTTTGGCGTGAATAATATTCAACACCAGTGCAGCATCATCATTACATACTTATGCCCGCCAACTACCGCTTTCGATATATTGACTCAATTTTTCAGCCTGGTTAAAAATAGCGACCAGCTCAGTCGCAAATATAGTGACTACCCTAACTAAGCAACAATAAGGAATACACTATGACTGTTCAAACAAGTAAAAACCCGCAGGTCGATATTGCTGAAGATAATGCGTTCTTCCCTTCAGAATATTCGCTTAGCCAATATACGAGTCCCGTCTCTGATCTTGATGGCGTGGACTATCCAAAACCGTATCGCGGTAAACATAAAATTCTGGTGATCGCCGCGGACGAACGTTATTTGCCGACCGATAACGGAAAACTGTTCTCGACCGGTAACCATCCGATTGAAACGTTGCTGCCGTTGTATCATCTCCATGCTGCAGGTTTCGAATTCGAAGTGGCGACCATTTCCGGTCTGATGACCAAGTTTGAATACTGGGCTATGCCGCACAAAGATGAAAAAGTAATGCCATTCTTTGAACAGCATAAATCGTTATTCCGTAATCCGAAGAAACTCGCGGATGTTGTCGCCAGCCTCAACGCTGATAGCGAATATGCAGCAATCTTTGTTCCTGGTGGGCATGGCGCACTTATTGGTTTACCAGAAAGCCAGGACGTGGCTGCCGCTTTACAGTGGGCAATCAAAAATGACCGTTTTGTTATCTCCCTTTGCCACGGTCCGGCGGCTTTTCTGGCACTTCGCCACAGCGATAACCCACTGAATGGTTATTCTATTTGCGCATTCCCAGACGCCGCAGACAAACAAACGCCAGATATTGGCTATATGCCGGGTCATCTCACCTGGTACTTCGGCGAAGAGTTGAAGAAAATGGGCATGAACATCATTAATGACGACATCACCGGGCGAGTACATAAGGACCGTAAACTTCTCACCGGCGACAGTCCTTTTGCAGCGAATGCGTTGGGTAAACTGGCGGCGCAGGAAATGCTGGCAGCTTACGCGAGTTAATCCCTGTTACATTGTAATGTAAGCGCATAATCAATCGCAGCCACGTTAATACTCACGACGTGGCTGCGTTTTTTCACGGTTAACTTATGGCGTACTGAAGCCCGATGTTAATTTCTTTGCGGTAACGTAATTCGGAACACGTTATGCTTACTGAGATAGTGATACGTAGCACTTCCTCCATGTAATTCGGCAATCGCTTTGACTAAAGAAAGGCCAAGACCCTGACCTACGGAATGACGCGAATTATCTCCCCGCCAAAATCTACGGAAGAGTTTTTCAGGCTCATTAATTTTCGTTCCAGGACTGGCGATATCAATATTAAGAGAACCGTTGGCATCAAGAAAACTGGTTATATGAATACGCGATTTTTCTGGTGAATATCGAATGGCGTTAACAATAAGATTCGATAACATTCGTTGCAGTAAAATTTTATCCGCAAAGATTTGTTGATTGCACTCGACCTTAAAACGAATCTCTTTCTCGTCTGAAAGATATTCAAGATAGTCCAAAAGATTTTCAACTTCCTTATTGAGAGAAAGCGCATCCAGTTTCACCAAAACATTGTTTTTGTCTGCCCTGGCAAGAAACAGTATATTCTCTGTTAACCGCGAAATATTTTCCAGCTCTTCAATGTTTCCGGCAATTGTTTTTTGATATTCAGCGATACTTCTGGTTTGACTGAGCGTAACCTGATTCTGACCCAGTAATGCATTAATTGGCGTTCTAAGTTCATGAGCGAGATCGTCAGCAAATTGACTAAGGCGCTCAAAATCTTTGACTAAAGCATGATGCATTTTATTCAACGCCTGCCCAAGAGGTTTTAGTTCTCTCGGTAATGCGCTAACCTCAACCGGCACTCGGCTATCGTTATAATTCAGCGCTTCCGTTACGCCACTCAACTTTTTGATCTCTCGCAACCCCGTTCTGATTAACAACGGACTTAATACTGAGCACAATATAATGGCGACAATGCAAATTATAATGCTATTAATTTTATACTGTTCAAGCATGTTATGTCTGGCTGAAGCCAATTTAGCCACAGTAACCGTTAATGATGGCGAAACTTCATCAATATTAATTCGGAAAGCATCTATCTCTGTATCATTAATAATGCTTCTGTAAATGCCTGCTGCGCTGATTGTCTCACTAGCAGGTATGTTATTTAACATGTCATCACTGACATTTGTCCGGTTAACAATTTTATTGATGCCATCACCATGAATGATCAAAATATCCTGACTAACATCCATCATCCGGTTAAAGTACACAGGTAACGTATCTGGATTTACCCCATCAATTAACAACTGTTTGATCTGCGCTGTCCGGTTAATGAGTGTTGTATCATCGCGCCATTTCAACTCACTTGCCAGGCCATTATAGAGAGTCCATACAATTCCAGCGCCAGCAACAGACAGCAGCAATATAAAAAGCAAGGTTAAACGGACGGTTATAGATAATCTTTTCATTATTTTTTTACCGCTACGAATGAATAGCCCATCCCCCGGATTGTGGCGATTAGCTTTTCAGGAAAAGGATCATCAACTTTTGCGCGGAGCCTGCGAATGGCGACATCCACCGTATTGGTATCACTATCAAAGTTGATTCCCCAAATTTCACTCGCAATAACCGTTCTGGGTATAATCTCGCCAGCTCTGGAGGCCAGTAGCCAAAGTAACTGAAACTCCTTGCGCGTCAGTGTAATACTGATATTGTCCCTGCTCACACTTTGACTGACAGAGTCCATTTTTAAGCCACTGATTTCTAATGTTGAATTCAGAGCGTGATGTTGCCTTAATTGTGCCCGAACCCTTGCCAGCAACTCAGAAAATGAAAAAGGTTTTACCAGATAATCATTTGCCCCACTGTCCAGCCCTCTGACTCTGTCATCGACAGAATCCCTTGCAGTAAGGCAAATAACAGGGGTTTGCTTTGCTGTTCTTAACGTTTGTAAGATCTGCCAGCCATCCATACCCGGAAGCATAATATCCAGAATGATCAATGCATAATCATCCTTCAGCGCAAGATAAAGCCCATCTCTGCCATCAGAAACGGCATCAATGACATAACCCGCTTCGGAAAGCCCCTGCGTTACCCATTCCTGGGTCCTTTGATTATCTTCAATAAGTAGAATCTTCATGAAAATAATATGCCATAAATCATATGTTATAGAAACAACCTGGTTCATTACAAAATTGTAATGCTGCTGTAAGGTTACCCTGGACGTTTTTTCGCTATCCTCAAAACTCATTCACATGACAAGGATATAAACATGTTAAAGCGTTATTTAGTACTCTCGGTAGCAACGGCAGCATTTTCATTACCTTCTTTGGTTTATGCCGCACAACAAAACATTCTTAGCGTGCACATTTTGAACCAGCAAACAGGAAAACCCGCTGCCGACGTGACAGTCACTCTTGAAAAGAAAGCGGATAACGGCTGGTTACAACTTAATACCGCCAAAACAGATAAGGATGGACGAATTAAGGCACTGTGGCCCGAGCAAACTGCGACTACTGGCGATTACCGTGTCGTATTTAAAACCGGGGACTATTTCAAGAAACAAAATCTTGAAAGTTTCTTCCCTGAGATCCCCGTTGAATTTCATATTAATAAAGTGAACGAGCATTATCATGTGCCTTTGTTACTCAGCCAATATGGGTATTCAACCTATCGTGGCAGTTAATGCGTAAATATGTAAAAGCTGATCTCTGCTACTGTTAGGGAGGTGACTCCCTGACAGATTAACAGTAAACGGCTCTTGTTGGCTAACGACAAAAAAGTGTGATGGCTTATGAAAAAGAATCAATTTTTAAAAGAATCAGATGTTACGGCCGAGTCGGTATTCTTTATGAAGCGTCGGCAGGTGTTAAAAGCACTGGGCATCAGCGCAGCTGCATTTTCTTTGCCTCACGCTGCGCATGCCGATCTGCTTAGCTGGTTTAAAGGGAACGATCGTCCGCCCGCCCCCGCCGGAAAACCGCTGGAGTTCAGCAAGCCTGCCGCCTGGCAAAATAACCTGCCACTGACGCCAGCAGATAAAGTCTCCGGTTATAACAACTTCTATGAATTCGGGCTGGATAAAGCCGATCCCGCCGCTAATGCTGGTAGCCTGAAAACCGATCCATGGACATTGAAAATCAGCGGCGAAGTGGCAAAACCATTGACCCTCGATCACGATGATTTAACCCGTCGCTTCCCGCTGGAAGAGCGTATTTATCGTATGCGCTGCGTAGAAGCGTGGTCGATGGTGGTGCCGTGGATTGGTTTTCCGCTACACAAATTGCTGGCGCTTGCCGAACCCACCAGCAATGCGAAGTATGTCGCTTTCGAAACGATTTATGCGCCGGAACAGATGCCTGGCCAGCAGGACCGCTTTATCGGCGGCGGGCTGAAATATCCTTATGTCGAAGGATTGCGTCTCGACGAAGCAATGCATCCGCTCACACTGATGACCGTAGGTGTTTATGGCAAGGCGTTACCGCCACAAAATGGCGCGCCGGTGCGACTGATTGTGCCGTGGAAATATGGCTTTAAAGGGATTAAATCGATCGTCAGTATTAAGCTGACCCGCGAGCGTCCGCCAACCACCTGGAATCTGGCAGCGCCTGACGAATACGGTTTTTACGCCAACGTTAATCCGCATGTTGATCACCCGCGCTGGTCACAGGCTACCGAACGATTTATTGGTTCAGGCGGCATTCTCGATGTTCAGCGCCAGCCAACACTACTGTTTAATGGTTACGCCGACCAGGTGGCATCGCTGTATCGTGGCCTGGATTTGCGGGAGAATTTCTAAATGCGTCTGACAGCAAAACAGGTGATATGGCTGAAAGTTTGCCTACATCTTGCCGGATTGTTGCCGTTTCTCTGGCTGGTCTGGGCGATCAATCACGGTGGACTAGGTGCCGATCCGGTGAAAGATATTCAGCATTTTACCGGTCGCACTGCACTGAAATTTTTGCTTGCGGCCTTGTTAATCACACCTCTGGCACGCTACGCAAAACAGCCATTATTGATACGCACTCGCCGCCTGTTAGGCTTATGGTGCTTTGCCTGGGCGACACTGCATTTAACCAGTTACGCATTGCTGGAGTTGGGCGTGAATAATCTGGCGTTATTAGGTAAGGAGTTAATTACCCGGCCTTATTTAACGTTAGGAATTATCAGCTGGGTTATTTTGCTTGCTTTAGCGTTCACTTCAACCCAGTCGATGCAGCGAAAACTCGGCAAACACTGGCAACAGTTGCATAACTTCGTCTATCTTGTCGCGATCCTGGCCCCAATACATTATCTGTGGTCAGTGAAGATTATTTCACCGCAGCCACTCATCTACGCTGGGCTGGCTGTACTGCTTTTAGCCTTACGGTATAAGAAGTTGCTTTCCCTTTTCAACCGGTTACGCAAGCAGGCCCACAACAAATTATCTCTATAACTTCATATTGCCGACAACGTACGCGTTATCCCTGCCGGATGCGGCGCGAGCGCCCTATCCGGCCTACACAGATCGAATCAAGTTATGTTTCGTTTGTCATCAACCTTTCATAACCAGAATAATTTATTTTATTTCAATAAGATAGTTCAATACGCCTGAGAATACCATGCTCTCATTTCCTAATGAGTTGTTGCATTTTTTCACATGTTACAATATAACATTACATATCATGTACATTAACTCTGGAGGAAATTGTTTTGGCGATTCGTCTTCATAAACTGGCTGTTGCTTTAGGTGTCTTTATTGTTAGTGCTCCTGCCTTTACGCATGGTCATCATTCTCATGGCAAACCCTTAACAGAGGTCGAACAAAAAGCTGCTAATGGTGTTTTTGATGATACCAATGTACAAAACCGAACGCTCAGTGACTGGGATGGAGTCTGGCAATCCGTTTATCCTTTACTGCAAAGTGGCAAACTTGACCCCGTCTTTCAGAAGAAAGCGGATGCAGATAAAACCAAAACATTTGCTGAAATTAAAGATTATTATCGCAAAGGTTATGCGACAGATATCGAGATGATTGGCATTGAGGACGGCATTGTTGAATTCCATAGAAATAATGAAACAACATCCTGTAAATATGATTACGATGGATACAAAATACTCACCTATAAATCAGGCAAGAAAGGCGTTCGTTACTTATTCGAATGTAAAGATCCTGAAAGCAAAGCCCCTAAATATATACAATTTAGCGATCATATAATTGCACCACGAAAATCATCTCATTTTCACATTTTTATGGGTAATGATTCCCAACAGTCTTTATTGAATGAAATGGAAAACTGGCCAACGTATTATCCCTATCAGTTGAGTAGCGAAGAAGTGGTCGAGGAGATGATGTCTCATTGATTTTTTTGCGCTGACTTCAGTTATTTAACAGAACAGTGCCTGGTAGTAACAACAATAATTTACCAAGACAAATAAGTAAGACAAACTCAGACACGCTCATACTTGAGTCGTGTCTTTTTTATTATGTCTGTAGAAAAAAACTGAGAAAAAGGCGAACAATAAATACACAACTCAGCCATACAGACTGGCAGCGCAAATGTTTCCAGGAGCAAGTCATCTGTCATGGTAAAGCTAACCAGAAATATAGGTTAATTTTGGTGTTTAAACCTTTTTTACTTGTTAGTATGATACAAAGGCTTTCAAAAAAGCTGGGAAATTCAACAACTCTTGGAAATTATGGACTTTGTCCCGCGGCTTTAATCTGACGGCCGCGTTCCTTTTTTGGCTCAATTATTGACCCCTTCTCTACGCAACTTCAGTTCCCGCCAGCAACTTTGCGGCAGTTTCATAGGATCAATGTCTAAAAGAATAATGGTGACCGATAAGAAAACGACTGAATAACTGTAGATTTTCGCTCGAAACCTTCCTGTCAGACCCATAGCGAATCAAGTGCTGAATGTCACAGTATCGAACAGAAAACAGTGACGATCTAACCCTTCAAGAATATCCTACGATTGTTCTGTTTAGGAAAAGCAAGGCGGGAAGTCGGGAGATAAGTCATTGATAAAGTGGCGGAGAGAGGGGGATTTGAACCCCCGGTAGAGTTGCCCCTACTCCGGTTTTCGAGACCGGTCCGTTCAGCCGCTCCGGCATCTCTCCGTTCAGATGGTTGCCATGATGCCAGGAAATTTGGCATTTTAACAGTCCCTGTCCGTGCAATTTTGTTCAAGTGACGAGTTTGCGAGCAAAACGATGATTAAGTGGCCCTGGAAAGTACAAGAATCAGCACATCAAACTGCCCTTCCCTGGCAGGAAGCACTATCGATCCCCCTTTTAACGTGTCTGACAGAACAGGAACAAAGCAAATTGGTCGCTCTTGCCAAACGTTTTTTACAGCAAAAACGGCTTGTTCCTTTACAGGGCTTTGAGCTGAATTCATTAAGAAGCTGCCGGATAGCACTTCTATTTTGCCTGCCCGTTCTGGAGTTAGGACTGGAATGGCTGGATGGTTTTCATGAAGTCTTAATTTATCCTGCGCCATTTGTGGTCGATGATGAATGGGAAGACGATATCGGTCTGGTGCATAACCAACGTATTGTTCAGTCAGGTCAGAGCTGGCAGCAAGGGCCTATCGTTTTGAACTGGTTGGATATACAAGATTCTTTTGATGCTTCTGGTTTTAACCTGATTATTCATGAAGTCGCTCATAAGCTGGACACCCGTAACGGCGATCGCGCCAGCGGAGTTCCCTTTATTTCGTTGCGTGAGGTTGCTGGCTGGGAACACGATCTTCATGCTGCAATGAACAACATTCAGGAAGAAATCGAATTAGTTGGTGAGAATGCGGCGAGCATTGATGCTTATGCTGCCAGTGATCCTGCTGAATGTTTTGCCGTACTTTCTGAATATTTCTTTAGCGCCCCAGAACTTTTTGCTCCTCGTTTCCCTTCATTGTGGCAACGTTTCTGTCAATTTTATCAACAAGATCCTTTGCAGAGACTGCATCACGCTAATGATACAGACTCGTTTTCGGCGACGAATGTTCATTAATTAACAACTTTGCACATTAATTAACCAATTGAAATGGCTTATGAAATTTAGTGTTGACAGACAAGGTACCGCTAAGTAATATGCGACCCGTTCTCACGATTCCTCTGTAGTTCAGTCGGTAGAACGGCGGACTGTTAATCCGTATGTCACTGGTTCGAGTCCAGTCAGAGGAGCCAAATTCTAAAGATTCGCTTTTTTAGCGCAATGTCACTGATATTAATTGAGCATTGCTTTTTAACGAATAGCGGGTTTTTGACATCTTAAGCGCCCTCGACCTTCATGGTTGAGGGCGTTTTGCTATGAACACCATCACCATTTTCCCCTCGATTATAAAACTTGAGTAATTCAGTAGTCTTCCCTCTTGCAACTCACACCCAGAATTGCTTAACGAAAAGTTATTAATTTTCAATCATATTGCTATCAGGATTTACATTTTTTGCTGTGCCAGAAAGGGCGCATTTATGTTAGCTCGTTTAGGGAAGGTAACCGTGAAGGTTACTGGCAACCCAAGCACCGCACATGTTGCTAGCTTTATCGCTGATCCGTCGACTATCGCCGCCACCAACAGTGATTTAAGTACCTTAAAGGCAACGGTTGAGGATGGCAGTGGTAACCTGATCGAAGGTCTCACTGTGTACTTCGCCTTAAAAAGCGGCTCCACCACATTAACGTCATTAACAGCGGTGACCGATCAAAACGGAATCGCGACAACAAGCGTGAAAGGTGAGATAACGGGGAGCGTCACTGTAAGCGCAGTCACAAGCGCAGGTGGAATGCAAACAGTAGATATATCGCTAGTGGCAGGCCCAGCAGACGCCTCGCAGTCCATCCTTAAGAACAACCAGTCATCACTGAAAGGGGACTTTACCGATAGTGCTGAGCTACATCTTGTTCTGCACGATATATCAGGCAATCCGATCAAAGTTTCTTAAGGGATAGAATTTGTGCAATCAGGTACAAACGTGCCCTATATGAAAATTAGCGCAATTGATTACAGTCAAAATATCAACGGTGATTACAAAGCTACTGTTACAGGAGGCGGAGAGGGTATCGCAACGCTGATCCCCGTATTGAATGGTGTTCATCAGGCGGGTCTGAGTACCACGATAGAATTCATTAGCGCGGAAACCAGACCAATGACGGGTACAGTGTCAGTGAATAGTGCAAACCTACCGACAGCTTCATTCCCTTCGCAGGGATTTACCGGGGCGTATTATCAGTTGAATAATGACAACTTTGCACCAGGAAAAACGGCGGCTGATTATTCGTTTTCAAGCTCGGCCTCCTGGGTAGGCGTTGATGCTACTGGTAAAGTGACATTCAAAAATGACGGTGATAGCAATACTGTAAGAGACTGTAATAATCACAGCGCCCCCAAGATCCGGTGGTGCTATTTACCAAACAGTTCCTCCTGAATCGCGTTCGGTGTGACTATGATCATTTTCGGTGAGTATTGCTTTGATCCAAAGGCTGGTTTTCTGTGATGATTGACCAGCCTCAGAGTATTGATGACACCACCGTTCATAACAGATCGGCATTACTATGCATAAGTACTGCCTCAAATTCTCGCCAAAACACTTTTTAATGCCTTTGCGAATTCATCCAGACTTATATTGTCAATTTTTTGCCCAACGATGACTGACTCCGAAACATCGGCCATTGCGGGCCATCGCGTTTTGTAATCAGCATAAATTGCAACAACAGGGGTATTATAGGCACTTGCCATATGTAATATTGAGGTGTCAGGAGTTATTGCAATATAAGCATCTTTTATGATTGCTGCTGAACGTTTAATCGAGGGTGATAAGGATAAACGGTAGACATTATTATAACAATCCACTAATGCCCTGGCTTTATCTTCCCCTTTGGGTCCATAAACGATCACTATTGGCATATCTGTTTCACTTTGAATTTTTGCTATTAGATTTTCTGCAATCGATAATGAAAATGTACGTTCCTGCGAGCTACCTTCTAAATTGAGCGCAATGTAAGATCCTAACGATCGCATTTCCTCGCGTACCTCATCGAGTACATCATCGCTTAATGGCAATTCATATATTGACCTGACTGCCGGAAAACCCGCCTCACGCATCATAAATGCCCATGTCATGGGTACAGGAGCCCGGAGATTCTGATCCATCCGGGACGCGTTATTACACAAAGGGGAATAGCACTTCATGGTTAAACCGACGACCTGGAAATTCGTTTTTGCTTTCAACTGACTGATAAATATCATCGTTTTCAGGTTCTTTTTACGCATCGCCTCTATACAAAGATCCGGCGTACCGTATTGCAGTGTTATGTTCTTCGCTAAATCTTTTATTTCTTTTAATATTGCGTGATCCTGCATAGTCATTGTGACTAATGTTAATTTAGTCTGTTCAAGTTTGAGCACATTAAAGACTTCTAAATTAATTGTCGACGTAACAATTAATAGATGCTTAATTTTATGCAATTCAAGCGCCCGAATAACAGGAAAGATGGCCATAGCATCGCCAATCTGATCGGGAATATGTATGACAACAAAGTCTGTTTTTTCAATATTAAAATTATAAGCTTTATAATCGTAGTAACTAAATGCAATACGTCTCAACAATGATACTAAAAACATAACTAACCTCGCCTCCCTACTGGTTATAATGCAATGCAGTCTATCAGAATCATCAGGGTGCAATTTTGTGCATATGCGGACTTTTATGTTTCATATCTCGAACCTGTGGGTCCTCTGCTTAATCCTTAAACAACACCAGCAACTCCTGCGCTTTCATCCTCCATCGAATTTTTCATGTTGCCGCTAATCAGCCATAAAATCATTTGCAGATGCGCTCTGTCGAGGTAGTCTCATAAGGTTCGTTTATAGATCGACGGCAATGTGAGTTACCTTTTCCATACTAATTATAAAAAGACAGTACAAACAGGATCATTATGGACTCCACGCTCATCTCCACTCGTCCCGATGAAGGGACGCTTTCGTTAAGTCGCGCCCGACGAGCTGCGTTAGGCAGTTTCGCTGGTGCCGTCGTCGACTGGTATGATTTTTTACTCTATGGCATTACCGCCGCACTGGTGTTTAATCGCGAGTTTTTCCCGCAAGTAAGCCCGGCGATGGGAACGCTCGCCGCATTTGCCACCTTTGGTGTCGGCTTCCTTTTCCGACCGCTCGGCGGTGTCATTTTCGGTCACTTTGGTGACCGGCTGGGACGTAAGCGCATGTTAATGCTGACCGTCTGGATGATGGGCATCGCGACAGCCTTGATTGGTATTCTTCCTTCATTCTCGACCATTGGGTGGTGGGCACCTATTTTGCTGGTGACACTGCGTGCCATTCAGGGATTTGCCGTCGGCGGCGAATGGGGAGGCGCAGCGTTGCTTTCCGTTGAAAGTGCGCCGAAAAATAAAAAAGCCTTTTACAGTAGCGGTGTACAAGTTGGCTACGGAGTAGGTTTACTGCTTTCAACCGGACTGGTTTCATTGATCAGTATGATGACGACTGACGAACAGTTTTTAAGCTGGGGCTGGCGCATTCCTTTCCTGTTTAGCATCGTACTGGTACTGGGAGCATTGTGGGTGCGCAATGGCATGGAGGAGTCCGCGGAATTTGAACAACAGCAACATAATCAAGCGGCCGCGAAAAAACGCATCCCGGTTATCGAAGCTCTGTTACGACATCCCGGTGCTTTCCTGAAGATTATTGCACTACGACTGTGCGAGTTGCTGACGATGTACATTGTTACTGCCTTTGCACTTAATTATTCAACCCAGAATATGGGGTTACCGCGCGAACTTTTCCTTAATATTGGTTTGCTGGTCGGTGGATTAAGCTGCCTGACAATTCCCTGTTTTGCCTGGCTTGCCGATCGTTTTGGTCGGCGCAGGGTTTATATCACAGGCGCGTTGATCGGAACGTTGAGCGCATTTCCTTTCTTTATGGCGCTTGAAGCACAATCTATTTTCTGGATAGTTTTCTTCTCCATAATGCTGGCAAACATTGCGCATGACATGGTGGTGTGCGTGCAACAACCGATGTTTACCGAAATGTTTGGTGCCAGTTATCGCTACAGTGGTGCTGGAGTCGGTTATCAGGTTGCCAGTGTGGTTGGCGGTGGATTTACACCTTTTATTGCCGCTGCACTCATCACTTACTTTGCCGGGAACTGGCATAGCGTCGCCATTTATTTGCTGGCTGGATGCCTGATTTCTGCAATGACCGCTTTATTGATGAAAGACAATCAACGCTCGTGATAGCCTGGCGAAGATCATCCGATCTTCGCCTTATACTTTTGTTTCACATTCCTGTGACATACTATCGGATGTGCGGTAATTGTATGGAACAGGAGACACACATGAATAATAAGGGCTCCGGTCTGACCCCAGCTCAGGCACTGGATAAACTCGACGCGCTGTATGAGCAATCTGTAGTTGCTTTACGCAACGCCATTGGCAAATATATTACAAGTGGCGAATTACCTGATGAAAACGCCCGCAAACAAGGTCTTTTTGTCTATCCATCACTGACCGTAACCTGGGACGGTAGCACAACTAATCCCCCCAAAACGCGCGCATTTGGTCGTTTTACTCACGCAGGCAGCTACACCACCACGATTACTCGCCCTACTCTCTTTCGTTCGTATCTCAATGAACAACTTACGTTGCTGTATCAGGATTATGGTGCGCATATCTCTGTGCAACCCTCGCAGCATGAAATCCCTTATCCTTATGTCATCGATGGCTCTGAATTGACACTTGATCGCTCAATGAGCGCTGGTTTAACTCGCTACTTCCCGACAACAGAACTGGCGCAAATCGGCGATGAAACTGCAGACGGCATTTATCATCCAACGGAATTCTCCCCGTTATCGCATTTTGATGCTCGCCGGGTTGATTTTTCCCTCGCACGGTTGCGCCATTATACCGGTACGCCAGTAGAACATTTTCAACCGTTCGTCTTGTTTACCAACTACACACGTTATGTGGATGAATTCGTTCGTTGGGGATGCAGCCAGATCCTCGATCCTGATAGTCCCTACATTGCCCTTTCTTGTGCTGGCGGGAACTGGATCACTGCCGAAACCGAAGCGCCAGAAGAAGCCATTTCCGACCTTGCATGGAAAAAACACCAGATGCCAGCATGGCATTTAATTACCGCTGATGGTCAGGGTATTACTCTGGTGAATATTGGCGTGGGACCGTCCAATGCTAAAACCATCTGCGATCATCTGGCAGTGCTACGCCCGGATGTCTGGTTGATGATTGGTCACTGTGGCGGATTACGTGAAAGCCAGGCCATTGGAGATTATGTCCTTGCACACGCTTATTTACGCGATGACCACGTTCTTGATGCGGTTCTGCCGCCCGATATTCCTATTCCGAGCATTGCGGAAGTGCAACGTGCGCTTTATGACGCTACCAAGTTAGTCAGCGGCAGGCCTGGTGAAGAAGTCAAACAGCGGTTACGTACTGGCACGGTGGTAACCACAGATGACAGGAACTGGGAGTTACGTTACTCAGCTTCTGCACTTCGTTTTAACTTAAGCCGGGCCGTAGCAATTGATATGGAAAGTGCAACCATTGCCGCGCAAGGATATCGTTTCCGCGTGCCATACGGGACACTACTGTGTGTTTCAGATAAACCGTTACATGGTGAGATTAAGCTTCCCGGCCAGGCTAACCGTTTTTATGAAGGCGCTATTTCCGAACACCTGCAAATTGGCATTCGGGCGATCGATTTGCTGCGCGCAGAAGGCGACCGACTGCATTCACGTAAATTACGAACCTTTAATGAGCCGCCGTTCCGATAATAAGTTATGAACCTTCTTATCAGAAATAGATGTGAAGGATTAAGTAAGACATCTGGCAAATAGCCTGCAATAAACGCGGGCTGTTTGCTTCCTTGGGCAGATGCGAGTTTTATTATCGTCTTAATGATTTCCACATATTAAAAGCAAGTATGCTTTCAAAACACAATTATAAAAAATCCCGCCAACAACATTAGTTTTTATAAAATTAAATATAAGATTATGGCTTTAGAATATTT
>OKPL01000255.1_pt1 | contig 15273 bp, 12 predicted proteins | sample 1612301 | NCBI WGS metagenome assembly OKPL01 (sample SAMN04436790, study PRJEB24849) | human gut metagenome | biome: human gut; feature: NICU; material: stool | host: Homo sapiens | place: USA: Saint Louis, MO | collected 2011-04-21
AATAATCACAAGAAGAAATAGATACCTTAGGTATAGTCAGATGGAACAAGGATTTTCAAAATAAAACATATATGGTATTAATATTTCCCGATCTGTATTCAATGATTAGCTCAAAGATTGAAAATCAAGAGAAATTGTTATAGCAGTGATACGAAACAACAAAACGGAATGATTGCCAGCCGTTAGAAAACACCGGGCACTCTCGTGTAAAAAGCTACCCTGTCTATGGATATAGCGATATCGACTCATCAAGCGTGGACTGAATGATATTCAGCTCCATATGGGCGGCAACCTGGAGGATAAACATGATTTCGCCGTTGGAATCAAGGTTGTTCTGCAATATCTACCAGACTGCTTCAATTTATCTGTTTTGGCAGTGCCATAATCTTAATTTAACTATTTGAAGATGATGATATTGTAAGATGCCAGAAATTTAGTAATCTGGAGAACCATGTTTACGATCACTAAATATTAAAGTAATAGTCGATAATTCAGTAGCACATCGGGTAATATAACGTATTGATACATAATCATATTAAAAATTCGTGATTAAATAACATAAGAATATGTTTTATTATCATTAAAAAACCTTCTATTTCCATCATCCTTAAGATAATAAAACAGTGAATGATGGATAACTTCACCAGAAAAACAAGCAAGCATATAAAATTTAAAAATGTGATTCCACTTTCATTTTTATAAAATGGCATCGTGAAGAGCGAGTTGATAATGCTGCAATGCATCAGCGTCCTGTCCAGCAGTTTCATAAATTTTGGCAATGTTATAATAGGAGTTAGCGCGCGTTGTCGCCGCATTTGCTCCACTGGCCAACGAGATCGCTTTACGATTTGCCCAAATTGCTTCCGCGATGTTGCCATTTTTCTGATACGCCAGCCCCAGGTTACTAAATGCCTGTCCGTAATTGCCGTCTAATTCTGTTGCCTGTTGGAAGAGTTGAATGGCTTGCTCAAGTTGACCGGTTTTATAAACAGCTTCACCTTCGCGATTATATTTTCTTGCCAGTTGAGTATCTCCACTGTTTTGCATCGCAGGCGAAGCCGGAGCTGAAGTGCCCGTCGCAGGCATTATCACAGTGGCTAAATCCCTGACGTCTAATGTGGTGTCGTTAAAATTAGCGCTGGTAACAGAGTTAATATCTTCAAACTCGCCGTTTGGATTGAGTTTAAACACGGTCCAGATGTTCCCTCGTTTTCCCGCAGGGACACTATAACTACGCACCAGGGAGCTCCCTACATAAACAAACACTTTTGCCTTACTGGCAGAGAGATAATTACTGTTGGGTAACCCTTTATTGCTATAGTCCTGCACGGCATAGATGTAACTTTCGCCAAAATGCTTTTTGCTGATAGTGACAGTTTCTGGTCCATAGCTATCCGTATCATCAACATCCAGATTAGCATCAGTCCCCTCTTTAACTATCAAAATAGATATGTCCGCCAGGGAAGATCAAATGTGAATCAAGATCAAAAGGCTTTTCGCCCCAGCTCAAAACTACACGCATGCCATCCAGACTAGTCATTACCGGACTAATCGCATAAGTCATGCCAGCACACGGACATTTGACCACCAGATTAGAATAGCCCTCTTTTTTGACGATCAATAAAGCATCTTGATCATCAGCAAATGTAGAACCCAGATTAACGCTGCCCGATGCATTTGTGGTTCCAGAAACAGATTGTGCGCCATTGTGTTGCAGCGTCACCGATGCTCCCTCAATGCGTTTATCTTTCACTGTCGCACTTAAAATATCGATATTTACATCGGCCGCATAAACGTCCGAATTTATACCCATCAGGGCCAGAGCAACCGGCAGAACAATTTTCTTCTTGTATAAATGCTTTTACAGAACGGAGAGGGGATATTTTGCCGGGCATTATTGCGCAGAAGATGGGAAAAAAGCAGTGGGCAAACTTTTCAGATTAGTGCCCGAATAAAAAAGGCCATCATAAGATGGCCAACCATGTCGAAACCGACAGCCCTTCGCCCCTCCTGTAGAGGGAAGCGGCGAGGGCTATTTCTTATTACAGATATTTATTTCAGAACAGTTTTCAGTGCTTCACCGATATCCGCCAGGCTGCGAACGGTTTTCACGCCTGCGGCTTCCAGAGCAGCGAATTTCTCATCAGCAGTCCCTTTACCACCGGCAATGATCGCACCTGCGTGACCCATACGTTTGCCTTTCGGCGCAGTCACACCAGCGATGTAACCCACAACTGGCTTGGTAACGTGCTCCTTGATGTACGCCGCTGCTTCTTCTTCAGCGCTACCGCCGATCTCACCGATCATCACGATCGCTTCGGTCTGCGGATCTTTTTCGAACATTTCGAGGATGTCGATAAAGTTAGAGCCAGGGATCGGGTCGCCGCCGATACCAACACAGGTCGACTGACCGAAACCGTAATCCGTGGTCTGTTTAACCGCTTCATAGGTCAGCGTACCGGAACGGGAAACGATACCCACTTTACCTGGTTTGTGAATGTGACCCGGCTGGATACCGATTTTGCATTCCCCCGGGGTGATAACGCCTGGGCAGTTCGGGCCGATCATACGAACGCCTGCTTCATCCAGTTTCACTTTCACCGTCAGCATATCCAGCGTCGGGATGCCTTCAGTGATGGTGATAATCAGTTTGATGCCTGCATCGATAGCTTCCAGAATGGAGTCTTTGCAGAACGGTGCTGGTACGTAGATAACAGAGGCGGTAGCGCCAGTAGCAGCAACAGCTTCACGCACGGTGTTGAACACCGGCAGGCCGAGGTGGGTAGTACCGCCTTTACCTGGGGTTACGCCGCCAACCATTTTAGTGCCGTATGCAATGGCCTGTTCTGAGTGGAAAGTCCCCTGGCTACCGGTAAAGCCCTGGCAGATAACCTTGGTGTTTTTATCAATTAAAATGGACATTATTTCCCCTCCACTGCGGCAACAACCTGCTGAGCTGCATCCGTCAGACCTTTTGCTGCAATAATATTCAGGCCGCTGTCAGCCAGTTTCTTCGCACCGAGTTCGGCGTTGTTACCTTCCAGACGTACCACGACCGGTACGTTAACACCCACTTCTGCTACCGCGCCGATGATACCGTCAGCGATCAGGTCGCAACGAACGATACCGCCGAAGATGTTAACCAGAACGGCTTTCACTTTGTCGTCAGAGAGGATGATTTTGAACGCTTCGGTTACACGTTCTTTGGTTGCGCCGCCGCCAACGTCCAGGAAGTTAGCCGGTTCGCCGCCGTGCAGTTTAACGATGTCCATCGTACCCATCGCCAGACCTGCGCCGTTAACCATACAACCGATGTTACCGTCCAGCGCAACGTAGTTCAGTTCCCACTGTGCAGCCTGTGCTTCACGCGGATCTTCCTGCGACTGGTCACGCATTTCACGCAGATCAGGCTGGCGGAACAGTGCGTTGCCATCAGCGCCCAGTTTGCCGTCGAGGCAAATCAGATCGCCCTGTTTGGTAATAACCAGCGGGTTGATTTCGATAAGCGCAAGGTCGCGCTCCAGGAAAATGGTCGCCAGGCCCATGAAGATTTTGGTGAACTGCTGAACCAGTTTACCTTCCAGACCCAGTTTAAACGCCAGTTCGCGTCCCTGATACGGCATCGGGCCAGTCAGCGGATCAAGCGCAACTTTGTGGATCAGGTGCGGAGTTTCTTCCGCCACTTTTTCGATTTCCACGCCGCCTTCGGTGGAGGCCATAAAGACCACGCGACGGGAACTACGGTCAACAACGGCACCGAGATACAGCTCTTTAGCGATATCGGTCGCTGCTTCAACCAGAATCTGGTTAACCGGTTGGCCATTAGCATCTGTTTGATACGTTACCAGACGCTTGCCCAGCCAGTTTTCTGCAAAAGCACGGATGTCTTCTTTGCTGTTTACAACTTTCACACCGCCCGCTTTACCGCGGCCACCAGCGTGAACCTGACATTTCACTACCCACGGACCGGCACCGATTTTTGAAGCGGCTTCTTCTGCTTCGCGCGGAGTAGTACAGGCATAACCCACCGGTGCTGGTAAGCCATAGCGGGCAAAAAGTTGTTTTGCCTGATATTCATGTAAGTTCATGTGTTCTGTCCATCCTTCAGTAATCGTTATCTTTTAAACCGTAGACCGACCCCCTATCCACGTCGGTCTACAGTGCAGGTGAAGCTTAAACTACTAAACGTCCAGCAGCAGACGCGTCGGATCTTCCAGCAACTCTTTGATCGTTACAAGGAAGCCCACGGATTCGCGACCATCGATCAAACGGTGATCGTAGGACAGCGCCAGGTACATCATCGGCAGGATCTCAACCTGACCATTCACTGCCATCGGACGATCTTTGATAGCGTGCATACCCAGAATTGCGCTCTGCGGTGGGTTGATGATAGGCGTTGACATCAGGGAACCGAACACACCACCGTTGGTGATGGTGAAGTTACCACCGGTCAGATCTTCAACCGTTAGCTTGCCGTCACGGCCTTTAACAGCCAGCTCTTTGATTTTCTTCTCGATGTCTGCCATGCCGAGGGTATCGACATCACGCAGAACCGGCGTCACCAGGCCGCGCGGCGTAGAAACCGCCATACTGACGTCGAAATAGTTGTGGTAAACCACATCATCGCCGTCGATAGACGCGTTCACTTCCGGGTAACGTTTCAGGGCTTCAACCACCGCTTTCACGTAGAAGGACATAAAGCCCAGACGAATGCCGTGGCGTTTTTCAAACGCTTCACCGTACTGCTTACGCAGATCCATAATCGGCTTCATGTTGACTTCGTTGAACGTGGTCAGCATGGCGGTGGAGTTTTTCGCTTCCAGCAGACGCTCTGCCACACGCTTACGCAGGCGAGTCATCGGCACACGTTTTTCGCTACGTGCAGCCAGGGCCGGTTGCGCCGCCGGAGCAGCCGCTGCCGGAGCAGACTCTTTCGCCGGGGCTTTCGCCAGATGTTTTTCCACATCTTCACGGGTCAGACGACCACCCACACCCGTGCCTTTAATAGCGCTGGCGTCGAGGTTATGTTCAGCCAGCAGGCGACGGATCGCCGGGCTTAACGCATCGTTGTTTTGCTCTTCCAGAGACGCCTGCTGGCGTTGCGCCGGAGTGGACGCTTTCTCTTCAGATTTCGCGCTGGTTTCTTTACCCGCGCTGTTGCCTTCACGCAGGCGACCAAGGATCTGACGAGACGTTACCGTTGTACCTTCATCTTCCAGAACCGCATCCAGAATGCCGTCTGCTGATGCCGGTACTTCCAGTACCACTTTGTCAGTTTCGATTTCTACCAGCACTTCATCACGTACGACTGCGTCGCCGGGTTTTTTATGCCAGGTTGCGACGGTGGCATCGGCTACGGATTCAGGCAGGTCAGGGACCAGAATATCTACGCTACTCATTGTGTATCCTTTATTTATTCGACGTTCAGCGCGTCATTGACCAGATCTTGTTGCTGCTTCTGGTGAACGGACATATACCCTACCGCCGGAGAGGCGGAGGCCGGGCGACCTGCATAACGCAGGGCAGACCCAAATGGAATCACTTCACGGAAATGATGCTGGCTGCAATACCATGCGCCCTGGTTGAGCGGCTCTTCCTGGCACCAGACAAAATCCTTGACGTGAGCAAACTGCTGCAACACTTCCTGCATCGCTTTATGCGGGAACGGGTAGAGTTGCTCGATACGCACAATGGCGACATCGTGTTGATTGTTCTTACGACGTTGTTCCAGCAGGTCGTAATAAACCTTACCAGAACACATCACTACGCGCTTCACGCCCTTCGGATCAAGCTCGTCGATTTCACCGATGGCTGGCAGGAAGGTGCCGTTCGCCAGTTCTTCGAGGCTGGATACCGCCAGCGGATGACGCAGCAGGGATTTCGGCGACATCACGACCAGTGGACGACGCATCCCGCGCAACGCCTGACGACGCAGCATGTGGTAAACCTGTGCCGGGGTAGAAGGTACGCAAACCTGCATGTTTTGCTCAGCGCAAAGTTGCAGATAACGTTCCAGACGCGCGGAGGAGTGCTCCGGCCCCTGCCCTTCGTAACCGTGCGGCAGCAACATCACCAGGCCACACATCCGGCCCCATTTCTGTTCGCCAGAGGAGATGAACTGGTCGATAACCACCTGTGCACCGTTGGCGAAGTCACCGAACTGTGCTTCCCAGATGGTCAGGGTGCGTGGTTCTGCGGTGGCATAACCGTATTCAAACGCCAGTACGGCTTCTTCAGACAGTACAGAGTCCCAGACGCGGAACGCGCCCTGGCCGTTATGGATATGTTGCAGCGGCGTGTAAGTGGAACCGTTAGACTGGTTGTGGATCACCGCGTGGCGGTGGAAGAAGGTACCGCGACCGGAGTCTTCACCCGACAGGCGAACCGGAATGCCTTCGTCAACCAACGTGGCGTAAGCGAGGTTTTCCGCGCCGCCCCAGTCGAACAGTTTCTCACCGGCTGCCATCGCCTGGCGATCGCCATAAATCTTGGCAACGCGAGACTGCATTTCAACCGCTTCCGGCACCGTGCTGATGCGTTTAGCCAGTTCCTGCAGGCGCTTCATCTCAACTTTGTTCGGGTACTCTTCGTCCCATTCGTGGTTGAGGTACGGCGACCAGGTGAAAGAGTGCATGTTCATCGGACGCCACTCTGCTACAACGCAATCGCCAGCATCCAGCGCATCGCGGTACAGGTTAACCATCTCGGTGGCATCTTCCAGCGTCGCGACTTTTTCCTGCTCCAGCTTATCAGCGTAGATTTTGCGCGGCGTCGGATGTTTTTTGATTTTCTGATACATCAGCGGCTGGGTTGCGCTCGGCTCGTCGGCTTCGTTGTGGCCGTGACGGCGGTAGCACACCAGGTCAATGAAGACATCGCGTTTGAAGGTATTACGGAAATCCAGCGCCAGGCGGGTCACGAAAGCGACCGCTTCCGGGTCATCGGCGTTGACGTGGAAAATCGGCGACTGCACCATCTTACCGATGTCGGTGCAGTACGGGGTAGAACGCGCATCCAGCGGGTTAGACGTGGTGAATCCCACCTGGTTGTTAATCACGATGCGTACGGTACCGCCCACTTCGTAACCGCGCGCTTTGGACATGTTCAGGGTTTCCTGAACCACGCCCTGGCCGGTGACCGCGGCGTCGCCGTGAATGGTGATCGGCAGAACTTTGTTGCTGCTCGGTTCGTCGAGACGATCGAGGCGAGCGCGTACGGAGCCGATAACCACCGGGCTGACGATTTCCAGGTGCGACGGGTTAAACGCCAGTGCCAGGTGCACCAGGCCGCCTTCGGTTTCCATGTCGGACGAGAAGCCCATGTGGTACTTCACGTCACCGGTACCGAGGTGTTCTTTATGTTTACCGGCAAATTCGTCGAACAGGTCCTGCGGTTTTTTACCCAGCACATTGACCAGTACGTTCAGACGACCGCGGTGCGCCATGCCCAGCACCACTTCGCGGGTGCCGCTCTTACCCGCGTGGCGGATAATCTCTTTGAGCATCGGGATCAGCGCATCGCCGCCTTCCAGCGAGAAGCGTTTTGCGCCCGGGAATTTCGCCCCGAGGTAGCGTTCGAGGCCTTCCGCCGCGGTCAGCTCGCTCAGGAAGCGTTTTTTCTCTTCGGCGCTAAAGCTCGCTTTGCCTGCTACCGACTCGATACGCTGCTGGATCCAGCGTTTTTCTTCGGTAGAAGTAATGTGCATATATTCCGCGCCGATGGAGCCGCAATAGGTTTGCTTCAGGGCAGAGATCAGATCGCCCAGCTTCATCGTGTCTTTACCGATGGCAAAAGAACCTACGTTATAGATCTCCTGGAAATCGGCCTCGGTCAGATCGTGATAAGCCGGATCGAGATCCGCCACTCTCTCTTGCTGCCACAGTCCCAGCGGATCGAGATTCGCATGCTGGTGACCACGGAAGCGGTATGCGTTAATGAGCTGCAGGACTTTAACCTGCTTCACATTGGTGTCAGGGTCGGAGATCGTTGAAGAGTAACGTGAAGCGTCTTTCGCCAGGCGGCGGAAATATTCACGCGTTTGAGAGTGGAATTGATCCGGTTTGACTCCCGTACCAGGTAACTGCTGGAACGTCGAACGCCAGTTAGCGTCAACCGAGTCAGGATCGGTTAAGAAGTCTTCATAGAGCTGTTCTATCCAGCTCTGGTTTGCGCCAGAGAGGTAAGAAGAGTCCAACCAGGCTTTCAAAGCGCTGTTCTGCATCGTGATCCCTTAAGCATCTTTTTTATGCTTACTTCGCCGTGGATACTACCACGCACATTTCATATCTGATGTGCGTGCCGGGGTTCACTTGTTGCGGACTTGTCGTGTTTTCTGCGTCCGCTAAGGAACCTTTAAAAACTGTCTTAGTGTCAGGGGCAGTTTTTAAAGATTTCCTGCATTTCTTTTGTAGGCCGGATAAGGCATTCACGCCGCATCCGGCACTGGTTGCCTGATGCGACGCTTGCGCGTCTTATCAGGCCTACGGTTTACGCATTACGTTGCAACAACATCGACTTGATATGGCCGATGGCGCGCGTCGGATTCAGCCCCTTCGGACATACACTGACGCAGTTCATGATGCTGTGACAGCGGAATACACTGAATGCATCGCTCAAACCGTCGAGGCGGCTGTCAGTCTCGGTATCACGGCTATCGATCAGGAAACGATATGCCGCTAACAAGCCTGCCGGGCCGATAAACTTATCGGGATTCCACCAGAAAGACGGACAAGAGGTTGAACAACATGCGCAGAGAATACATTCATACAACCCGTCGAGTTTTTCGCGCTGCTCTGGCATCTGTAAATGCTCGCGAGCTGGCGGATTTTGTCCATTATTCAACAGGTAAGGCTTAATTTTCTCATATTGCGCATAGAATTGTCCCATGTCTACCACCAAATCGCGGATCACCGGTAAACCTGGCAGCGGGCGAATCACAATCTTCTTGCCCGGCTGGTTGAGTGCCGAAATCGGAGTAATACAGGCCAGACCATTCTTACCGTTCATGTTCAGACCGTCGGAACCGCACACACCTTCACGGCAGGAGCGGCGGAACGACAGGCTGGGATCTTTCTCTTTCAGCTGGATAAGCGCATCCAGCAGCATCATGTCACGACCTTCTTCCGCTTCCAGGGTGTAATCCTGCATACGCGGAGCATCATCAACATCCGGGTTATAGCGATAAATTGAAAACTCGAGTCTCATTTTCCTGTCTCCGCATTAGTAAGTACGAATCTTCGGCGGGAATGCCGGGCGCAGTTTCGGTTCCATGTTGACGCTTCGGCGCGTCATGGATTCCGACTCTGGCAGATACAGGGAGTGGCACAGCCAGTTTTCATCATCGCGATCCGGGAAGTCGAAGCGGCTATGCGCGCCACGGCTTTCGGTACGGAAGTTGGCAGAAACAGCCGTTGCATACGCCGTTTCCATCAGGTTATCCAGTTCCAGGCACTCAACGCGCTGGGTGTTGAACTCGCTGGAAGTGTCATCCAGACGGGCATTTTTCAGACGCTCGCGGATAACTTTCAACTGCTCAAGCCCTTTCGCCATCGCATCACCTTCACGGAAGACCGAGAAGTTATGCTGCATACATTCTTGCAGTGCTTTACGGATCGCCACCGGATCTTCACCGTTACGGTTATTGTTCCAGCGGTTCAGGCGATCCAGAGACGCTTCTACATCAGACTCGCTGGCATCGCGCAGTGCGCCCTGCTCGGCGATAGACTCTTGCAGATGCAGACCTGCCGCACGACCAAATACGACCAGGTCCAGCAGCGAGTTGCCGCCCAGACGGTTAGCGCCATGTACCGATACACAAGCGATTTCACCAACGGCAAACAGCCCCGGAACAACCACATCTTCGCCTTTCTCATTCACAGTCAGCGCCTGACCGGTCACTTTGGTCGGAATACCGCCCATCATGTAGTGACAGGTTGGGATAACCGGAATCGGCTCTTTCACCGGATCGACGTGAGCGAAGGTACGGGAGAGTTCCAGAATACCCGGCAGACGGGATTCGAGAACTTCTTTCCCCAGATGGTCAAGTTTCAGTTTTGCGTGTGGCCCCCACGGACCATCACAGCCGCGGCCTTCACGGATTTCGATCATGATGGAACGCGCCACCACGTCACGGCCCGCCAGGTCTTTGGCGTTCGGCGCATAACGCTCCATAAAGCGTTCGCCATGTTTGTTCAGCAGATAACCGCCTTCACCACGGCAACCTTCGGTGACCAGTACGCCCGCACCGGCAATACCGGTCGGGTGGAACTGCCACATTTCCATATCCTGTACCGGTACGCCTGCACGGATAGCCATGCCGACACCGTCGCCAGTGTTAATGTGGGCGTTAGTGGTGGACTGATAAATACGCCCTGCCCCGCCAGTCGCCAGCACTGTCGCGCGAGCTTTAAAGTAAACCACTTCACCAGTTTCGATGCACAGTGCGGTACAACCGACCACTGCGCCATCCTGGTTTTTCACCAGATCCAGCGCATACCACTCGGAGAAAATGGTGGTGTGGTTTTTCAGGTTCTGCTGATAAAGGGTGTGCAACAGTGCGTGACCGGTACGGTCGGCAGCCGCCGCAGTACGTGCCGCCTGCTCGCCGCCGAAGTTTTTCGACTGACCGCCAAACGGACGTTGATAGATACGACCATCATCAAGACGCGAGAACGGCAGGCCCATATGTTCCAGTTCCAGAATCGCTTCCGGCCCGGTTTTACACATATATTCAATCGCGTCCTGGTCACCGATATAGTCCGACCCTTTTACGGTGTCGTACATATGCCATTCCCAGTTATCTTCATGGGTATTACCCAGCGCAACGGTAATACCACCTTGCGCAGAAACGGTATGGGAACGGGTCGGGAAGACTTTAGAGAGCAGCGCACAGGTCTGGCCACTCTGGGAAATTTGCAGCGCCGCGCGCATACCTGCGCCGCCAGCACCAATCACAACTGCATCAAATTCTCTGACTGGCAATTTCATCACACACCCCACACCACAACGAATCCATAAATCACGTAAACCACCAGTGCAACGACAATCACCAGTTGCAGCATCAGGCGCAAGGCCAGCGGTTTAACGTAGTCGGTCAACACCTGCCACATGCCGATCCAGGCATGGATCAAGATAGAAAACAGCGCCAGCAGGGTGAACACTTTGGTGAACGCAGAGGCGAAGAAACCAATCCAGACTTCATATGTCAGCTCGCCACTGGTAGCGAAAAAACCGACCATATAAATGATGTAGAGCGTCAGGACGATAGCGGTAGCACGAACGAGGATGAAATCATGTACGCCATTGCGTCCTAATGCGGAGGCGTTGCTTACCATACGAGGACTCCTGCGAGAAGTGAAAGCACGACAGTAATAACAAAGGAGATTTTGGCGGAGCGTTTACCCGCTTCGAATGTTTCTTCCAGATAGCCAAAATCCATCATCATGTGGCGAATACCTACGACGACGTGATATGCCAGAGCGGTAAGGATGCCCCACATGATAAATTTGACGAAGAAGCTGCCCATAATCGCGGAAGCTTGCTCGAAACCTTCAGGGGAAGAGAGGCTGGTACCCAGAAGCCACAGCAGGATGCCCACTGCAACAAAGGTGATCACACCGGAAACGCGATGGAGAATGGACGCTATCGCCGTGACGGGGAACCGGATGGTCTGTAGGTCCAGATTAACAGGTCTTTGTTTTTTCACATTTCTTATCATGAATAACGCCCACATGCTGTTCTTATTGTTTCCTTCCTCCGGACTGCGATGCGGGTCAGACAGCGTTCCTTTTCTATAACTGCGCGTCATGCAAAACATTGCTTCCAAATGCTAAAACGACACGTTACAACGCTGGGTGGCTCGGGATTGCAGGGTGTTCCGGAGACCTGGCGGCAGTATAGGCCGTTCACAAAATCATTACAATTAACCTACATATAGTTTGTCGGGTTTTATCCCGAACAGTGATCTGTGTCACGATAACAACATTTATTTAATTTTTAATCATCTAATTTGACAATCATTCAACAAAGTTGTTACAAACATTACCAGGAAAAGCATATAATGCGTAAAAGTTATGAAGTCGGTATTTCACCTAAGATTAACTTATGTAACAGTGTGGACGTATTGACCAATTCATTCGGGACAGTTATTAGTGGTAGACAAGTTTAATAATTCGGATTGCTAAGTACTTGATTCGCCATTTATTCGTCATCAATAGATCCTTTACCTGCAAGCGCCCAGAGCTCTGTACCCAGGTTTTCCCCTCTTTCACAGAGCGGCGAGCCAAATAACAAACGGGTAAAGCCAGGTTGATGTGCGAAGGCAAATTTAAGTTCCGGCAGTCTTACGCAATAAGGCGCTAAGGAGACCTTAAATGGCTGATACAAAAGCAAAACTCGCCCTCAACGGGGACACAGCTGTTGAACTGGATGTGCTGAAAGGCACGCTGGGTCAAGATGTTATTGATATCCGTACTCTCGGTTCAAAAGGTGTGTTCACCTTTGACCCAGGCTTCACTTCAACCGCATCCTGCGAATCTAAAATTACTTTTATTGATGGTGATGAAGGTATTTTGCTGCACCGCGGTTTCCCGATCGATCAGCTGGCGACCGATTCTAACTACCTGGAAGTTTGTTACATCCTGCTGAATGGTGAAAAACCGACTCAGGAACAGTATGACGAATTTAAAACTACGGTGACCCGTCATACCATGATCCACGAGCAGATTACCCGTCTGTTCCATGCTTTCCGTCGCGACTCGCATCCAATGGCAGTCATGTGTGGTATTACCGGCGCGCTGGCAGCGTTCTATCACGACTCGCTGGATGTTAACAATCCTCGTCATCGTGAAATTGCCGCGTTCCGCCTGCTGTCAAAAATGCCGACCATGGCCGCGATGTGTTACAAGTATTCCATTGGTCAGCCATTTGTTTACCCGCGCAACGATCTCTCCTACGCCGGTAACTTCCTGAATATGATGTTCTCCACGCCGTGCGAACCGTATGAAGTTAATCCGATTCTGGAACGTGCTATGGACCGTATTCTGATCCTGCACGCTGACCATGAACAGAACGCCTCCACCTCCACCGTGCGTACCGCTGGCTCTTCGGGTGCGAACCCGTTTGCCTGTATCGCAGCAGGTATTGCTTCACTGTGGGGACCTGCGCACGGTGGTGCTAACGAAGCGGCGCTGAAAATGCTGGAAGAAATCAGCTCCGTTAAACACATTCCAGAATTTGTTCGTCGTGCGAAAGACAAAAATGATTCTTTCCGCCTGATGGGCTTCGGTCACCGCGTGTACAAAAATTACGACCCGCGCGCCACAGTAATGCGTGAAACCTGCCATGAAGTTCTGAAAGAGCTGGGTACCAAAGATGACCTGCTGGAAGTGGCTATGGAGCTGGAAAACATCGCGCTGAACGACCCGTACTTTATCGAGAAAAAACTGTACCCGAACGTCGATTTCTACTCTGGTATCATCCTGAAAGCGATGGGTATTCCGTCTTCTATGTTCACCGTGATCTTCGCTATGGCACGTACGGTTGGCTGGATCGCCCACTGGAGCGAAATGCACAGTGACGGTATGAAGATTGCCCGTCCGCGTCAGCTGTATACAGGATATGAAAAACGCGACTTTAAAAGCGATATCAAGCGTTAATGGTTGATTGCTAAGCCGTTCACTTTCCGGACCCGCCTTTAATAGAGCGGGTTCTTTTTATATGGCTGAACATAAAAAATTGTAAAAATTAAACCAGATGCAAATACCCATTAATAAGGTGAAAAAATATTTCACCGGAAACACTGGTGGTTGATTTTGGTAAATTTAACTTACTGGATATTCGCCGCCACACAATGTCGAAAACATTCAGTATCAAGACAACAAAATCACAAAATGACCAGTGTACCGACGGATTTAAGGTCAGCTCCTCGTTTTATACCGAAAAAACGTTGGTTGAAGAAGATAAAGCATTGTTGATTGGTAATGGTCTGAAGCTACGTATACTGGATGAAAACGCCTCGCCTTATACATTCAATAAATATGCTGAATACGCCGATTTCACCAGTGATATGCTGATCTACGAAAAAACCTATACGGCTGAATTATCGTCCACACCTGGCACTCCCATCGCGGCGGGTCCCTTCGATACAGTGGTACTTTTTAAGATTAACTATAACTGATTTAACACGACGCCCTTTTCAGCCGGAAAGGGCAACGTATTCAGATTATTGCTGATTTTCCCCTTTTCCTTGATTACCGTTATTTTTTCCAGACCCAGCTTTCTTTATGCTGTATCGATACACCAAAGATAAAATAATGAGGAAGCGAAGAATGCCTGTATTGCAGTGGGGAATGTTATGTGTTCTGTCACTTCTCCTTTCTATTGGCTTCCTCGCTTTACATCTCCCGGCGGCACTCCTGCTTGGCCCGATGATCGCGGGGATCATCTTCAGTATGCGCGGAGTCACTCTGCAACTTCCCCGCTCCGCTTTTCTCGCTGCCCAAGCCATTCTTGGCTGCATGATTGCACAAAACCTCACTGGTTCGATTCTCACCACGCTGGCCGTCAACTGGCCGATCGTGCTTGCGATTTTACTGGTGACGCTGCTTTCCAGCGCCATCGTGGGTTGGTTATTGGTGCGCTATAGCTCACTGCCTGGAAATACCGGTGCCTGGGGTTCTTCTCCTGGCGGCGCGGCGGCAATGGTCGCTATGGCGCAAGATTACGGCGCAGATATTCGCCTGGTGGCGTTTATGCAATATCTGCGAGTGCTGTTCGTCGCGGGGGCCGCTGTTCTGGTCACCCGCATGATGCTGGGCGATAACGCTGAAGCGGTTAACCAGCAGATCGTCTGGTTCCCGCCAGTGAGCATTAATCTCCTGCTTACGATTTTGCTCGCGGTCGTTGCCGGTACGGCGGGATGCTTGCTACGTCTTCCTTCCGGCACGATGCTCATCCCGATGCTGGCGGGCGCAGTGCTCCAGTCTGGTCAGCTCATCACGATTGAACTCCCGGAATGGCTGCTGGCGATGGCATATATGGCAATTGGCTGGCGGATTGGTCTTGGTTTCGATAAGCAAATATTACTGCGGGCATTGCGCCCACTGCCACAAATCCTGCTGTCGATTTTTGCTCTGCTGGCTATTTGTGCGGGTATGGCGTGGGGGCTGACCCGGTTTATGCATATTGATTTTATGACCGCCTACCTCGCCACCAGCCCCGGCGGGCTTGATACCGTGGCGGTCATCCCCGCAGGGAGCAATGCCGATATGGCGC
>OKPL01000276.1_pt1 | contig 13391 bp, 10 predicted proteins | sample 1612301 | NCBI WGS metagenome assembly OKPL01 (sample SAMN04436790, study PRJEB24849) | human gut metagenome | biome: human gut; feature: NICU; material: stool | host: Homo sapiens | place: USA: Saint Louis, MO | collected 2011-04-21
AAAAGCCATGTCAGGTCTTCCTCGTGACTTTCCTTGATCGGGTTGGTCGGGTTCATTACGTAAAGCACCAGATGGGCTTCACTAACGTACTTTTTTGTGATGTCTTTGTACTTTTCTATGGAATGGTTATCGTCGTTTACCTGTTCTTTGAAACCGAAAAGCCCCGGAGTGTCGATCAGGACGAAATCCTGACCAACGTCGTACACCTTCACTTCATTGGATGATTCCTGGTGGCTGATCTTCATGCTCGACTTATCGAGCTCCTCCATCCAGGCCGCAGCGATTGAGGTTTTACCTTCTGAAAAACCGCCGATGAGTGCTACCTTAAGTTTTTCATCAGCTAAACTGGCGATTGCATTGTGTATTTTCCCGCTGAGCACTGGATCGATGGGAACTCCCGCCAGAGCCCCTTGCTGTAGGAAGGCTTCAAGCTTTTGCAGAAGTTCCAAAGCATGAGTTTGTTGGGCATTAAATGCGTTGATTGTTTCGTTCATGGCAAGTTACCTGCATTACTGATCTGGCGTGAAAGAAGGTCAAGTTTTTGGGTAGCGCTTTTAAGGAGCCAGGCTTTAGCCGCGACCTGCTCGCCCGGGGATTTTAGAGCCTGTTCAATCTGTTCAATTGTTTTCTGCATTTGCGGCGTGATGTCCTTCAGAGCAGAATCAATGGCTGTCTGTATTTGTGAGCGTATCACCACCAGATTTTCATTTGTGGCTTTACGTTGTTGGGATTGTTTGTATGAAGTACTAAAAAATCCAACTAGGGCCTTGCCGACGGAAATCAGAGATGTCAGTACAGCCGCCCCGACCACCCAGAGGCTTGCTCCTGCGGTGAAAGGAGCAAGCGCAATCCCCGCCAGCCCAGCCAGCAGCCCCCATCCATTAACACCGTTATCCATTTTGATATTGATATCAAAGTCTAAATTGAACTTTGTAGCACCGAGCTTGCCATAGGTGTTGAACAATTCCTGACTGTATTGTTCAAACCGTGTGAGTATATTTTTGGAATCTTGCTGGAATATTTCTACGTCCTCCTGAATGCCTTTTCTTAACTTTTCGCTGAATGCATCCTGCTGCTGTGTAATGCAACTTCTCAGGTTACTTTTGAATTCATCGCTGCTGATATCTTGATTAATTAGTGAGTAGACAGAAGCGCGTACGGAGATGACCAGTTCATCAACCAATTTGGCACTGAGGGCTTCCAGCCGGTGCCGGAACAAACTGAAACTTTGACGCAGCTGTTTGCAGGAATTGTCACTGTCCAGTTCCAGTTGTTCGGCCACAGTAGAGAAGATCTCGTGAATATGCCGTACTTTGGCATTGCTTTCATCAACCCTGCCTTTGGCCTGGCTGAAGTTAGCGGCTTTAATTCGGTCGGCACTGTTACCCAGTAACTTTTCACTGAGCATCCGGATAAAGGACCGCATGTGAGATATTTCCAAAAGTTCATCGGCATTAAAGCTATCAAGAAATTTTTTGCGTCGTTTAGCATTTTGTGAATCGGGAGCAAAATGATCCGTAGAGGCTAAAAAAGCTGGCAGAACGCTGAGGGGAAACACGCAACGATAGTTTGTACCTAACTTTTCATGCATTCTTTTATCGAGCTCAGCTAGGCTATTTTCTTCATCATCTTTAATCAGTGGCTGTTTCATGATTGCCATCGGATTGATAATTTTCTTGTTGAAAATCGTCCACACTTCGGTTTGATCTTTGAGATGTGTTTTGATCTTTTCCAGTGTGCCCTGACGTTGATCATCACCTGTTTGCGGCGGAGCAGGCTGGTTGGTGACATAGAACACCGCATGAGCCGTTTGAACTGCATCTTCGATCTCTTTAAGCACTAACCCTTCTTTACCTTCAATACCGGGGACGTCCAGCAAAGCGAACTTATAACCATCAAGCTCCACGTTATAACGCTGAGTTTGTCGAGTGAAGTCAGAGCTACCATCACCGATGATGGCACCGTCGGCCATTGCACCCAATTCCGGCAGGTGGCTTTTAGACTCCAGATTCTTCTGAATTAACTCATTTTTTTTCTGCCGAGCCTCCTCCTGAACGTTGAGTAACTTGCGGATAGCGCATTCATGTGAGGCAACGGTATCCTGCAAATGTTGTCTGACCGTGTCGAGTTCGATTTCCTGTGGCAACTTTCGAAACCAGAAGAGTAGCTTCTGCCACAGCGAAGCCGTACGTTTATGTTCATTGACCTGACTTTGCAGAGACTCAATATGCTTCAGGTCGGCCAGATGCTGTTGATCAAAAACCTGTCTAACGCCTGCGATTTGCTTAATGATCCCGGTAAGTTTCTTCTCTGCTTGTTCCGTATCTTGTGCAAGTTTCTGAAAACTACTCTCGCTTAAACTGTACTTTTCCTGAAATGCTCGGAAATTAAGTTGATCATTCAGTTTTCCGGGCTCGCGAAGCAGAATACGCAGCGTTTCAATGATGCTGGATTTCCCTGCCCCGGTTTCCCCGTAAAAAGCGACAGTAAACGTATTCCACTCGGCATTCTTTTCCAACCGGACTAGCTGAGCACGTAACTCTGCCTGATGTAGATCTAATTGTTTGAGCGCGTCGGCCTGGGTGTCATCGAAATATTTATCACCGCTTTGGCTCTGTAATGAATGTATGATTTTGTCCAGCTCTTCAGAGATAATCTGATAGATCTCACGAGGGTGTTTAAGTTCTAAAGTCACAATATGCTCTTTACATTTTAGAATGAGTCATCAGGTTTATTCGTCACTGAAGTAAAACCTTATAGCCGCAATTATTCCGTTTCGGCTGCGATATTTATGGCCCACCTAAAGGTGGGCTCATATTGACGTTATGATATCAATGGTCAGGATTAAACAGAGAAACCGTATCTAATTATCCAAAAGCTGAACCACCACCAATCGCCCGCCTTCCTCAGCAGAAAGAATAAACTGAGCGTTGTCATCCAGACGGAGCTTATCACCAATGGCTATCACTCTGCGGTCGGGTAGAGACATCAACCCATGTATTCCCTCGTTTACAAGCCACCACTGGTCATTATGGAAAACGAAATACCCCACTCGTTTTTTCTGGTCAGCTGTTGTTCTTTCATTGGGTGCAACCAGCCGGTTAACATGCCAGGCATATACAGACTGCCCGCTCCAGACCATTAGCCGGTGGTCATCAGGCCTGAAAGACCCTGCTTTTCTGGATGAATACAGATTCAGGATCGGAAGCTTACCTTTGTATGGCGTTCCACAGTAAGGACACGCCGGTTTCGTTTTGCCGGAAAAAACGTACCACTTCTGCTCACAGGCATCATTCTGGCAAGGCTGAACTAAATCGACCGTTTTTACCAGGGCCGTTTCCCATTCATCCGCTGTCGGCCGTTTTGACGGATCATGCAGCCCGTCAATAAATGCCCGGTCGAATAGCGGTGTTAAATAAGGTCCCAGGACGGTGTAAGGGATTTTCTGAGGATCGGCCCAGGGAAGAGAAAATGAGGAGACCTGGCTGAGTTTAACCCCGTTGCTGTGGTCTGTCGGATGTTCGATGAACAGAGCCTTTTCCCCCATAGCAAGGGATTCATCCCGCACCTCATCGTCCATGTCGTGGATCTTTCCACCCCGTAAGGGATGACGAAAAAGCAGATACATATAAATCAGTACTGAAAGCGCATGCCGGTCGGTGGCTATGCTTGGCAGTACACGCTTAGCGTCATCTTTTGGCAGATGGCTTGTTGTCACCACTTCCGGGGCAATAAAATCTGGTGTGCCAACCACGTCAGGGGGGTATTTGCCAGGTACAACCAACCCGTCAACATCGATGATGCACGCATGGCCCAGTTCAGGGTCTATCAGGACATTCTTATAGCTCAGGTCACTGTGGCACAGTCCTGCAGCATGCATCCGTCTGACTGCCCGGGTTAACAGTAAGCAAACTTTGAGGTAGTTGAGAGTATTGCCCCGTTCACGAGGATCGAGGAACTTATTCTGATTGTTGGCGCTGGCGAACCATTTTCCTTCTTTTTCCCGTCCTTTGATCCCGAGAAAATCGTTATTTTTGGAGCCATACCGGAAAAAAAAGTGCTGCTGATAGGAGGGCACCACAATCCCCACCTTGTCGCCGTGCTCGACAACATCTGTAGGCCAGCAAAAAAGACCTTTCCAGTAATCTCCTCCTGATTGTTCGAAAATATTTTGCCGGTATCTGCCCGTTATCATATTAATACGTTCGCGGGCCTGATCGTTCTGAGGCTTATGATAGAAGGCCACAACGTACGATTTATCTGGAGAAAAATATACATCCTTCATTGAGCCTGAGCCGATGACTTCATCGACATACTGAATGGTTTTTCCATCCTTAGTTTTACATGTAACAATATTTGCCATGAATACCCACCTGTGGTCCCATTAAGCTCACCAGAGAACAACGATTGTCCGATCATCATGATTACCCGGGGAGAAAAAGTTTAACCACTCCACCAGCTGCGATGAGGCCAGATCAGGAACAGAGAGAAGGGGATTCAGCTCTGTCATTAACGTGTCCCATTTCGTCGGATTCTGTAGTCCGTTGTCTGTCTCAAACCACGGGTCGGATACACCATCAGTCATCAGAACAAGGTGAGAGACATCATTCCACTTACCTATACTGATGCGTTTACTGAATCCAGTGTCACTGACGGCCTCAGCGTCAAGGAATCGTGTCTGTCCGGCATATTCTCCACTATCGGGGGCTCCCAGGACCCTGACCTTTCCGACCGGTCCATATGCAGCAATAGCGCCATCGCCAAGCCAGAAGGACGCAGCAAACAGTTCAGAGCCCTCACGAAAAGTGACGGTCGCCAGCAAAGTTGTTGAGAATGACTTTACTTTGTCCTGGGCCATGATTGCTGCACTGCTGATGTTATGCACAGCCAGTAACGCAGCTTGCCTGAAATGGTGATTCATGAAATCCCATACAGCCCGCTGATCTTCGCTGTTCCAGCGCAGCACTCTGTCTTTGATTTCATGACCCTTTTCTGCTTTTAGTTGGCTGAAAAGGTAATTACCAACGGTGTCAGCCACAATGCGTGAGCCTTCACGAGAAAATCGGGCACTACCTGCTCCGTCTGCCACCAGCAACACGTTCCATCCGGATTCATCACTGACATTGATATAAAAATCATCGTCGCGGAAGGTACCTGCATGTTCATGGGAACGTCCACGTCGACTTGCAGCAACGATATTTACAGTTGGAGAGGTGATATTCCGATGATCGATACTCTTTTTGAAAAAAGGAGTGTCGGTAGGGGGATCAATCACTTTCCAGAGGCTTTTTGGGTCGGGATTGACAACAAAAAGTAACTTTTTTTCATTATCCGGATATGAGGGACATGACCATTTAACTGTCATATCAAAGTTTCCGCTGAATGCTGGTGTTCCTTTTAGGCGCTTCTCGTTTTTACAAAAGAGCAGACCGATATCCTGGGGAAAGTGAATATCGGTCACTTCTGCCGTAACGCCACTGTCAGTAATGATATCTACCAGTGCATCAAAAGATTCACCGACCCTGGCATTTGCAAGAATAATGGACACGTCAGGTGCTTTCTGGATGGCAGGAGAACGCTCCTCAGTCTTTTTGTGGGGTATTTCCCCTGGTCTGAGTAAGATCGCCTCAGACTGACTGTGAGATTCAGCTGTTTCCGATGTATCGTCACTATCTGTAATGCCCGACATCTCTGCTTCTGATGCAGTTGACAAAGCCGGTTGTGCTTCAGCAATCGCTGATTCTGCCTGCACTGAAGATTGCTGATTAGTCGTGTCAGCATTCTCATGTCCGGGAGGTTCATTCATCTCATGCCTGGATGGTTCTGGGTTGATTTGTACAACATCCATTTGTGCATCATGTTCGTGGTCTTGGTTTACATCGTTCTGAAGGGGAGATGGGGATTGTTCATCACTGAATGGAACTAAGCTGCTTACCTGCTCGCTGACGTATGCGGCGTCAACCTCTTTATGAGCATTGGAGTCAGATAACGCTACCCCGGTCCCCAAGTTTATCACACAGCCTCTTAAATCATTTATAAGCTTGCAAATGGCCGGGTCGTTGCTTAGTTGTAGTGCGACCTCAGGTTCTGATTTTCCCGCTGACTCTTCCAGAATAAGAGAGACAATTTTATGCTCCAGCGTACTCAATTCGCTCATCAGCCGCGTCCTCTGCTAACGTTGAAATCGGAATGACCACCGTCGTCCTGAAAGGACTGTCCTTTCTCGCACCATGGGCGGATAACATCATCCGGACCATCGATACAAAGAAGCTTCCCACAGCTGCACATCGCGAAAGCGCTACTGTTTCCACAATGCGGGCATCCAGGAACGCCATGGAGTTCACTGGTATTAACCTGAACGCCAGATGCGGCCATATCCGACCATGAGAAGTAGTCTTCATCGATCGGATAGCAGCCTGTAATATTGAAGGTGTTCAGGTTTAGGTCAAAGGCAAGCCCTGATACCTTAGCCGGTGGCCGTTCATACTTCATAAGATAGGGTCGACGTGTTTTGCTGCAACGTCCGGTCAGAACCACGCAGTTACCATCGTAAGCTCTGGTGATTTCATCTTTGGCGAGTTTGACGATATAGTCGGTCTGTTTCAGTGGCGGTTGAGTATCTTCTCCTACGCTTCTGCTGTGGGCCGTGACGGAAGCAGTGATCCACTGTATGAAACGCGTGAAATCTCCGTCCTGGCTTTCCGTAAACAGTAAAACGTTTTCAGTCAGTTGGCGAAGCACACCAAGGTCTACCGAATTCCCCATACCTACCGCGATCAGGTTCACTTTTTTCGCGTAATAATCATTCCAGCGTTTTACTTCACCCGAAATATCATCGGTAGGACGTCCATCGGTGAGCAGGTAAACCACAGGTTTCCAGTCCCCTTTTTCTTCAAGGTTGGTTTTACGCACCTGAGAATCTATTTGTATCGTAAGTTCCCGTAACGCAGCCCCAAGGCTTGTTCCTCCTCCAACAGGAAGGCGAGGGGGATAAAAAGACACAATATCATGGAGAGGAACAATAGTTCTGGCGACACCAGCAAATGCAATAACCGAAATCCAGGCCATTTCGAGTGCATGGGGGTCCTTACGCAGATCGTTAACGATCATCTGTAAGCCATCATTCATCCTTTTCAGATTTTCACCAATCATGGACTCTGAACAGTCCAGAACAAAGAATACGGGAAGCCGTCTCAACTCCCATCACGCCATAAATTACGTCCACTTCTTAGATGGACTGAAAGGATGTATGGCAAGGTTGTCCTCCTGCCATACCGGTAAGGACTTAAAGGACCAGCTGTATTTCAGGTGGAGGAGGGGGAAGCGTGTCTGAGGAGGTATTGACCCCCGCACTCGAACTTCCTGATGCCACACTTGCGCTGACCCATTTGAAAAAGCCTGAAAAGGCTGTCGAATCCAGTGTCTCCAGTGCCACAACTTTGTCAGTCAGTTGCTTAAGATGCTCATGCCCAGCTTTAGGACCAACAGCACAGGCGATGATGGAACCAAATGAACGGTGATGAACCTCTTTAACGGCTTCACCATAAGCCCATGCATCAGAAGGCGTACCATCGGTCATCAGGAAGACCAGCGGTCGCCAGTCACCTTTTTGCTCACCATCGGACCGGTGAATGTCCCGGTCCACACAACTCATCAGGCACTCCAGTGCAGCTCCCGTAAATGTCCCACCCGCACTGGGCACCTGAATATCCACAAACTGAAAATCAGCCAGTGCCGTCAGAGGGACATATTCCCGTGCTTCATTATCAAAGGTGATGATAGAGATATGGACACTTTCCAGGGCATAGGGGTCCTGTCGCAGGGCACTCAGCATCGCCTGAACACCGACATTCACTGAATGTATTGATTCGCCACGCATCGAACCCGAAGTGTCGATGAGCAGATAAACAGGTAGTCTGCGCATTTAGATAAAATTCCTCAGATGGCTGACGAAGGAATCTGAGGTTGACGGCTCACCGATCGCATTCAGTTTCCAGCCGGTTGGTTCCCGAACGAGTTCTGCAAAGACCATCGATCGCTGACCGGTAAAGGATGCGCCTCCTGAAAGGTCGAACCGGGCCATTTCGACATTTCTTCCATCCACCGCCCGGATAAATGCATTCTGTACTTTACCGAAGTGCTGCTGTAATTTTTCGCCGTTGTAGATTTGAACAATGAATACAATTTTTTCATACTTCGGGTCGAGGCTATTTAGTTTTGCAATTATTTGCTCATCGTCTCCGTCTCCGGCCCCTGTCCGGTTATCGCCGGTCAACCAGATTTGCCCAGATTTATGGCGAAGACTGTTAAAGAAGACAATATCGCCATTAACCAGCGTGGGTTTACCGTTTTCAACATTTCCGAGATCAGTAACCTTTCCCTCGTTGTTGCAAAGGAAGGCGATGACATCAAGGTCATACTCTTCCTCTTTTTTGCCGAAAAGCCCGCCGAGAAGACCTTTTTTTTCTTCATTAATATCCCAGCCAAGACCGATAGTGACCGAAGAAAGATCAAACTCATTTTTACGCAGGCTAACGCCTTGCCCTTTTCGTAAGCTGACTGTCATGGGCTCTCCCCTAAAATTAGTATCTTATAAAACCACGTTCACTTCTGGCGGTGGTGGAGGTAAATCATCAAGACCGATAACCTCTTTCTTACCCGCGTCAACTTTCTGACTTCCTACAGAAACACTCGCCGATACCCATTTGAAGAACGCTTTGATAGAAGAGCTGTCAGCAGTATCCAGTTGAAGGACGATTTCTGTAATCTCTTTCAGCACACCCGTGTCCGCGTCATGGCCCGCCGCGCAGGCTACCACGATGCCTTTCCTTGCTGCTTTAAAATCGTTAAGGCCTTTTCGCCAGTCGTCTGTCGGAGCGCCATCAGTCATCAGGAACACCAACGGTCGCCAGTCACCTTTTGTATCTGCTGTTGTTTTCATGACTTCTGAGTCAATACGATTCGCAATCAGAGATAAGGCTTCGCCCAGCGCTGTGGTTCCGCTCGCGGTCAAAGAGGGCAGGTTGAAACTAAGCAGATCCGTCAGAGGAACGGCCTGGTGTGCTGAGGAATTGAAAGTAATAACCGACACAAACGCCGTTTCTAAAGCATAGGGGTCCTGCTTTAACGTGGTTAGCAGTGTCTGAACGCCATTTTTAACAGCCTCAATGGGTTCACCATGCATTGAACCTGATGTATCAAGTAACAGGTAAACGGGGAGTCTTCTCATTAACAATGTTCCTTGCGGTAAATAATGGGGGAACAGTGGCACATCTGGCCGCTTTTTCTCTGACTATAGGCTTTTGTATATCACGAATACCAGCCCTAAATCTGATAGTTAACGTCCAAATGATATGATTTGATGAAGATAACGTTGGGTCTGTTCAGCCCCCCTCGATCGGTAAATAAGTCGAGCTTACGCTGCACTGCGATGTAAAGAAGACGCAAAGAATTTCTGACTGTGATCCCAGGGAGGTCGATTAAACCAGTTCTGATATAGGGGGCCCATTCTCCAGGTAGCCCCAGATTGATTTTCTGCCGGGAATGTTTTTATTCTGGTTTATTTTTCAACTGAACTGCCTTAATAAAGTCCTCGACCTTCATTTCAGCGAGGGTCTCTACCGCCTCACTTCGGGACGTGCCGGTAAGTTCCGCCAGTTTGTCAATTTTTCGGAGTACCCGGCGTCGAATGGATAAAGAAACGGTCGTCTTCAGATCTTTATCCAGTACCACCTTTGTCGAAATATCCTGCGCTTTCAGTTCTGCATTTTGAGTGAGTGCTTCATTCATCCGTCGCAATGTTTTTTTATCGAGCTGGCCGGGACAAATTAACTGATAGGAATGGCTGGCTTTACTGTATTTGATTTCCGCCGCATAGGACTCCCGAATCTCCTTCAGGGCGCGACTGAGGGTAGGTTCCGAACAGTCAAGAATGCTGATGATTTTTACCGCAGAAACAGGCTTTCCCGTACCCAGTAAGTTTGCCAGAGTATAAATTCGTTCCTGTCGGGTATTTAGTTGCATAGTCAGCTGGTGCCTGCATTTATCGTAAAAGGATCGATGGCCTGAAACAGGAAAGTGGCGCTCATTTTCCGGACAAGCGTCTGAACACTCAGTACTGCTATCGGGTCCACGTCTTCAAGGTTCGTGTAGTTAATTTTTTCCATATTTTGGCGGTCTATACGGCAGGAAAGAATGTACTCATCCTCAAGGTAACCCGTTTGTTTGCTGATCCGCTGAGTAAAGCCGGAAAGCACGACGGTTTCAAACGGAAGCGTCTGAAATACGATAGCCGCTAATCGCATCAGGCAACCGTGGACGTGTCTTGCATAACTCTCCCGGACTGCTTTCTGTGTCATCGTTTTTTCAGTGATATCCGTTCCCCTTGCATTGACGGAATATACCTTATCAGGCATATCCTCAATCTCAGGTAAATCAATATCAAGCCAGACCATTGACTCGTCAGGCCTGACTTCAAACGTCACAAGCGTTTCTCGCGGCCATTCCGTTTGTGAGAGCACCTCTGCCAGGCAGTCTTCAAAGAAACGGGCATCCGAACGGAACTGCTCGCGTGCAACGCTAACAGTAAGAGCAGAGTTTTTTTCATGTTCCTGAGCTTCAAACTGCCAGTTTGCATACTGCTCAGCCCAGGCTATACGTTGTTTCTCATACCGTTGTTTAAGCCGTGTGTTTTCGCGCTCAACGTCCGCCACTTCCAGTTGCCACTGTCGCTGGTTCTCATTCTGTCGTTCAGTGCGAGCCGCATCGGTTTCGAACCATCCCCCCAGAAAACCTCGACCGTAACGTTCATCTGGTGCGGATGGGAGAGGGCTGTATTCAGGTTTGGAAGGACGAACGGGCGCGGGCCGATCGAACGTCCTCTGGTGGAGCTGAAGATAATGTGATTCAAGCGATGCCCAGGTGTTACCGTCAACGGGTGAAGGGGAAAGCTCATGAATATTGGTAATAGCCGTTATTGCGGTCATCAGCCTTTCCACTTCCGGCTCCAGCGCTTCCCTCAGTCCCGGATTAGACTGGGTTCTGCTGTTCTGACGCTCCCGTACTGTCCGGTCAATTCGGGTACGATAACTCAGTCCGGTGCCCGGCAGCCCCAGATTGGCATATGTCCCGCGCTTACCAAAAGACAGTGACGCCCCCTGGGGTCCAACACTCAGGCTGGGGGCTCCATTGCTCAGATTTATCCTGACGCCGGGAATGATGTTTATCGACTTCCTGAATCTAAATCCCATGTTCTTCCCTTATTGCTGCTGAGAGAACGGGATTAACCTCATCCCGTCCGTGTTCTGTCCTGTCGTCAGTCCGTATACCTGACCCCGGGCCAGGATCCCATGAGCCCACCGCCGGTGTGTCGCCGGTTCGCACATCGCTCCCTGAGATTTAAAGACCGCCTGTGTGGAGTTCAGAATTCTCAATGCGTCAGAATGTTCGCCAGGAGATACCTTCAGCGCTCCCTCAATCACACTGATCTGATCCGGGTGAATTGCCGTTTTCCCCACCAGCCCGTGTGCGATATCCATCGCCAGTTCACGCGCCATAATCCCGTGGTCATCAATGTGCTCGCATACGGGAGCCGTCAGCGCAAAATCACGGGGGGCAAATACCGAGACAAGCATTTTAATGACATAGCCCATTGGCGTGTCATAAAGAGTCAGATCCCGTGGCCGTCGCAGAGAGACCACGTTCATCAGGTCGTTACCCCCGATCCGCAGTGCGATAATTCGCTCTCTGCAGGCATGGTCCGACAGTTCGGAGGCCAGTGCCTGCATTTTCAGAACGTCATAGACTTCTTCGGTTTCAAGTGTCGGCATCATACTCAACCCGGTATCGGACATGATGTCCCACCACACCGGCAGCGCGGAACGGGTGAACTTCGGCAGGACAAAACCATCAATGACACTCAGATCCATATTCGCGGTCAGCCACCGGCCCATGCCCGGATGACGGGGGCGGATAAAGACCAACGGCCATTCGTCGTCTCCATGGAGAGATTTTGCGTCATTAAGTCGTTGCAAAAACAGTGAGAGATTCTGAAGCGCAAAAGGTACATCATGCTCGCTGACGGCATCTTCAAGACAGACCACCAGAGACCGCAGACCGGGTATTTTTCTTTCCAGCACCACTTCGGCAAGATCCATACGGGTCGCTGGCATGTACAGCGTTGCTCCGAGATCCCATGGAGTGAATTGTTTTTTCATCAGCGTACCTTTTTGATGATGGTAACTGCACGATACTGGCCGAGAGCCTCACCGGCTTCCGTCACTGTGATCCCTTTCTCTTTTGCCAGACCGACCAGAAGAGCGACATCCGGGTCAGCCATCTGCCGGACAAACACATGATCGGGCACACGGCGCAGAACTGCCCGTGTCGCTTCAGCAATGCCCGGTTTAATCCGGTTAATACTGTCCACCTTATAGCGTACTGCCAACCCTCCGATGACGTCCCGGCTCAGCTTCCAGCGTGCGGCATTGTGCTCCGCATCCCAACCGGAAGCGGGAAGGTCTCTCCCGTCAAGTTGTTCGCGGAAATGTGCTACCGTATTCACCAGCATCTGACTGCATTCAAAAGACTGAAGGTGATCGCAGACCACACAGCCATGCAGGCCATCTTCGGCCCAGACAGAACGCGAAATCAGACCTGATACAGGTGCGCCCATGATACCAAACGGGATCAACCAGTCATCATCACTGGCGGCAAGCCAGGCACATCCGCAGGGGTCTGCCAGCACAACAAGGCGAGGCTGTTCCGGATAACCGGGGCGATCCTTCAGTGTGCGGGACAATTCGCCGGTAATGGCTCCTTTTCCCGTCCAGCCGTCGACAAACACAATGCCCTTGGTGCCATGACGTGATTCGATGTAGTCGAGTGCTGCAACGTCAATACCCCGATCGCGGATAATGCTGACCCCGTAATGGTAAGACCGTTTTCCCATTACCTGCAGTGCCTGGTGGAGCATCACTCCAAGGGGGACACCGGCTCTGACCAGACTGACCAGGACCACGGGTTCATCACCGGCGCGTAAAGACAGTTCACGTGCAAGCTGAGATACCTCCAGTGCCAGCCGTGCTGCTCCCGAGTCCAGGGCTCGGGTAAAAAGGTCCAGATGCCATCGGGTAGGCTCTGGCTCCTGACTTAACATGTCGGAATAATGCATTTTTCCTGACTGAATCAGTTCTTCCTTCAGATCAACCGGCGTCATCTCCATAGCAATGGGCTTTAGCAAAAACTGAACATCTTCCGGATGATACGAACCAGAAAACGACGTGATATGAGACATGTTATTGCTCTCCAAAAATATGCTGTGAAATAGCCTCAGCAAACTGACTCTGGCGTGGGAGACCAAACCAGCTGCACAGTTTCATGAACCGATGGTC
>OKPL01000282.1_pt1 | contig 12978 bp, 8 predicted proteins | sample 1612301 | NCBI WGS metagenome assembly OKPL01 (sample SAMN04436790, study PRJEB24849) | human gut metagenome | biome: human gut; feature: NICU; material: stool | host: Homo sapiens | place: USA: Saint Louis, MO | collected 2011-04-21
AAAGCCAGCGTACCGGAGACATACACCACGCCATCAGCCAGCGTGCCGGGAACGAAGGGGGCCAGCGGTGCGCTGCTGCCAGCAGGAATAATTACGGATTTTGGCATCGTTAAACTCCTTAAGCGATACGAGCAAAGGACGTGGAAGAAAGCGCGTCGCAGAACGTTTCGACGTCGCTGACCCAGCCAAAAAAGGTTTCGATATTGAACAACGCGGCTTTCTGTGCAAATTCCGGCCCCGCCTGGTGTGTTGCGTCTTCCAGCACCACGCCGAAATACTCCAGAAAAAAGCCGTCGCGTAGCGTCGATTCGACGCAGACGTTGGTAGCGATACCGGTGAAAACCAGATGGCGTATTCCACGGCTGCGCAAAATGCTGTCCAGCGGCGTATTGAAGAAACCGCTGTAGCGCGGCTTCGGCAGCACAATATCGCCAGGCTGCGGCATCAGTTCATCCACCAGTTGATAATCCCAGGAGCCTTTCGCCAGCAATTTCCCCTGCAGCTGCGGCTGATTACGCATGGTTTTCAGGGCGTTCGATTTATGAAAATTTGGTGAGCCGGGGCCGCCAGCCTCGACATACTGTTCATCCCAGCCATTTTGAAACCAGATGATCAGCATCCCTGCCGTTCGCGCTGCGGTCACGGCGGTTTGAATGTTGGCAATGACCGGGCGAGTGGTTGAGACATCAAACCCGGCGAGATCTAAGTAGCCGCCTGGCGTGGCATAAGCGTTTTGCATATCCACCACGATCAGCGCACTTTGCTGCGGATCGAAGGTAATGGCTTCCGGTCGAGCGGTTAAGGTCGTCATCATGCCACCTCCTGAGTCAGCGCAGGGAGATGGGCGCGGCACTGCATCAGTGGTTGAATGCGCTCGCCGAAGTTTTCGATTCCCGACAGAAAATCATCGAAGGTCAACAGCACGCCTTCGGCACCAGGCACGCTTGCGACTTCATCTAACATGCGCGCGACACTGGCGTAAGAACCGACTAACGTCCCCATATTGATGTTTACCGCCGAAGTGGGATCGGCCATCTGACGGACGTTGGTGTCTGTACCGGAGCGGGTATCTTTCTGACTTTGTTCGGTTAGCCAGCTTAACGCCTCTTCATCCGCGCCCGCTTTGTAGTGTTCCCATTTGGCGCGAGCGGCATCGTCGGTTTCGTCGGCAATCACCATAAACAACACATAAGAGCCAACGTCGCGTCCGGTTTGCTCTGCGGCCTGTTTCATCCGCGCAGCGGTCGGGGCGAAAGCCGTGGGTGTATTTACGCCTTTGCCGAAACAGAAGTTAAAATCGGCATACCGGGCGGAGAACGCCATGCCAGCGTCGCTTTGCCCGGCGCAGATCACTTTCATGGGGACACTCGGTTGCGGACTGACGCGACAATCATCCATAGTGAAAAAATCGCCTTTAAAATCGCTTTTCCCCGAGCCCCACAGGTCGCGCAGCACCTGAACATATTCGGTGAGATAGTCGTAACGACGGGAGAAATAGTCATCGCCAGGCCAGATCCCCATCTGCTCATACTCGGGCTTCTGCCAGCCAGTCACGAGGTTGACGCCAAAACGCCCGCCAGAGATGGAGTCGATGGTTGCGGCCATACGGGCGACGATTGCCGGAGGTAACGTTAAGGTGGCAGCTGTCGCGTATATCTGAATGCGTGAGGTGACGGCTGCCAGCCCCGCCATCAAGGTGAACGACTCAAGGTTGTGATCCCAGAACTCAGTTTTGCCGCCAAAGCCACGCAGTTTGATCATCGACAGGGCGAAATCGAAATGGTAGTGCTCCGCTTTTTGCACAATGGCTTTATTCAGTTCAAATGTCGGCATGTACTGCGGCGCGTGGGTCGAAATGAGCCAGCCGTTGTTGCCAATAGGTACGAATACGCCAATTTTCATCATCAACCTCTCTTCGTCTCGTAAAGTGAAAGTCAGACGGGGCGCTGCATCCTGCATATCCTTTTCAGCCGCGTAATGGCTTGTTTGCAAAGCGGATGCCAGTTTTTAAAAAGTGAATGTTATTAATGTGTTAATGTTAAGTTGTCTAAAATGCCTAAAAAAAAGTGGACTAAACGGTCAAAACAGTTGCACATAAAACATGCATTCGTGCGCGATGAGAGTGCAGAAGGTCGAGGCCGGGCGGGGGTTTTGCTATCCTGTTGCCAATCAACAAGAGGGGAGAGCGCATGACGCAAGGCGCAGTGAAAACAACGGGTAAGCGTTCGCGCGCAGTAAGCGCGAAGAAAAAAGCGATTCTTAGCGCAGCACTGGACACTTTTTCACAATTCGGTTTTCACGGCACAAGGCTGGAGCAGATCGCGGAGTTGGCGGGTGTTTCAAAAACCAATCTGCTGTATTACTTTCCGTCAAAAGAGGCGCTGTATATAGCCGTACTGCGGCAGATTCTCGATATCTGGCTGGCACCGTTAAAAGCGTTTCGAGAAGATTTCGCCCCGCTGGCGGCGATCAAAGAATACATCCGTCTGAAGCTGGAAGTTTCCCGCGATTATCCGCAGGCTTCGCGCCTGTTCTGTATGGAGATGCTGGCAGGTGCACCGCTGTTAATGGATGAACTGACGGGCGATTTGAAGGTATTAATTGATGAGAAATCGGCGCTCATTGCCGGTTGGGTTAAAAGCGGCAAACTCGCGCCGATTGACCCGCAGCATTTGATTTTTATGATTTGGGCTTCCACTCAACATTACGCCGATTTTGCCCCTCAGGTGGAGGCGGTGACAGGCGCGACGTTGCGCGATGAGGTGTTTTTCAATCAAACGGTTGAAAACGTGCAGCGGATTATTATTGAGGGGATTCGACCACGTTAAAGATGCCGGAGGAGGTTGTAACATCCTCCGGCTACCTGTTTAACCGATCGTCATTAAACTGGCGTTACCGCCAGCAGCAGCGGTATTCACACTCAGCGAACGCTCGATATACAGCCGTTCCAGAAGGATATTGCTTTCGCCACGGGCAAAACCCTGCACCGAAACAATTGCACCATCCCGTGCGGCAACGGCTTCACACAATGCGCGAAGCTGATCCGAATCACCGTGGAAGATCACCGCATCAAATGGTTGAGCGGTTATATTTTCCGCTTTCGCCAGTTGAATACGTTCGCTGACTGCCGATGGCAATGCCTTCACTAACTGACGATGCAGCGCATCATCCGGCCACAGCACCTGGCTACCCACCGCCAGCACGGCGGCGAGCTGAGTCAGCGCATCCTGTTCATCATCCGCAATACACAACACGCGCTCACGCGGCAGCAGCGTCCAGGTGTTGCGTTCACCCGTCGGCCCTGGCAACAATCGTTGTGTTCCTGCCTGCGCCAACTCGCCATATTGCGTACATAACGCCTGCAATTCTGGACGGTTTGCCGCCCATTCCCGCAGTGCATTTAGCGGCTGAGTCAATGCGGCTTTCAACTGCGCATCGACCGGATACTCCGCATCCTGACGCGCGAGCGTCACCGCCAGCGCACTTTCCGGGCGATTCGCCAGCAGACGGTAGAGATAGAGCGGACCGCCTGCTTTCGGCCCGGTACCGGACAACCCTTCGCCGCCGAACGGTTGCACCCCAACCACCGCGCCCACCATATTACGGTTAACGTACAGATTACCGACCTGGGCCGAGCCAGTGACCTGGGCAATGGTTTCATCAATACGCGTATGAACGCCAAGCGTCAGACCATAGCCGGAAGCGTTAATCTGCTCGATCAGCTCTGGGAGCTGGTTACGGTTGTAACGCACCACATGCAGCACCGGACCAAAGACCTCTTTTTGTAATTCGGCAAAGTCATCCAGTTCGATCAGCGTCGGAGCGACAAAGGTGCCGCTTTGCCATTCACGGGCATCTTCGCTGTTTTCCCGCACCGCCTGGAACACCTGACGGCCTTTACTACGCATGGTCTGAATATGACGCTCGATATTGGCTTTCGCTTCGCTATCAATCACCGGACCGATATCGGTGGTCAGGCGACCCGGATTACCCATCCGGCATTCGGCCATTGCGCCGCGCAGCATTTTCAGCGTGTGGTCGGCAATCTCATCTTGCAGGCACAGCACGCGCAGTGCCGAACAACGCTGACCTGCACTGTCGAACGCCGAGGCCAGCACATCTATTACGACTTGTTCGGTCAGTGCTGAAGAATCGACAATCATCGCGTTCATGCCGCCGGTTTCCGCAATGAGCGGAATTGGGCGACCCTGAGCGTCCAGGCGGCTGGCGATATTGCGTTGCAGTAACGTAGCGACTTCGGTTGAACCGGTAAACATCACCCCGCGCACGCGTTCATCACCCGTCAGTTGCGCGCCCACGGTTTCACCCCGACCTGGCAGCAATTGCACCACGCCTGGCGGTACACCCGCTTCCAGCAAAATGGCGATCCCTTGCGCGGCAATCAGCGGCGTTTGTTCTGCCGGTTTTGCCAGCACGCTGTTACCTGCCGCCAGTGCGGCAGCGATCTGCCCGGTGAAAATAGCCAGCGGGAAGTTCCACGGACTGATACATACCACAGGCCCTAATGGACGGTGGGTTTCGTTAGCGAAATCATCCCGCACCTGTCCGGCATAGTAGTGGAGAAAATCGACCGCTTCGCGCACTTCGGCAATGGCGTTACTGAAGGTTTTTCCGGCTTCACGCACCAGAATACCAATCAGTTGCTGCATCTGGCTTTCCATTAGCACGGCAGCGCGATGCAAAATCGCCGCGCGTTCAGCCGGAGGAGTGGCAAACCAGATTGGCGCGTTATTAACCGCACTTTCCAGCGCCTGTTCTACTTCACGCGGCGTGGCTTCACGCACATAGCCCACAATATCTTTCGGTTCCGCAGGGTTAATAACGGGCGACATCTCACCAGCCGCGACCGATTGTTCCAGCATTGGCAAGGCCTGCCATTTTTGCAGTGCACTATTGAGCAGGGCAGAGGAGAGCGAGGCCAGACGGTGTTCGTTAGCGAGATCCAGCCCTGCCGAGTTGTCGCGCCCGTGACCGTAAAGATCGCGCGGCAGGGGAATTTTCGGATGCGGTAATCCAGTTTGCCCTTCCTGTTGCGCCAGTTTTTCTACAGCAGTGACTGGATCGGCGACCAGTTCATCCAGTGGCAAAGAGGTGTCGGCAATACGGTTAACAAACGAGGTGTTAGCACCGTTTTCCAGCAGGCGGCGCACCAGATATGCCAGCAGCGTTTCATGTGTACCGACCGGAGCATAAATACGACACGGACGGTTAAGTTTGCCGTCGGCAACTTTCCCGGTGACCTGCTCATACAGTGGCTCGCCCATACCATGCAGGCACTGGAACTCGTACTGACCCGGGTAGTAGTTTTGACCCGCCAGTTGATAAATTGCCGCCAGCGTATGGGCGTTGTGCGTCGCGAACTGCGGGTAGATTAGATTTGGCACCGCCAGCAGTTTTTTCGCACAGGCAAGATAAGAAACGTCGGTATACACCTTGCGGGTATAAACCGGATAACCTTCAAGGCCGTCCATCTGTGCACGCTTGATTTCACTATCCCAGTACGCGCCTTTCACCAGGCGAATCATCAGACGGCGACGGCTGCGGGTGGCGAGATCAATCAGGTAATCGATCACCAACGGGCAGCGTTTTTGATAAGCCTGAATAACAAAACCGATGCCGTTCCAGCCTGCCAGTTCAGGCTCGAAACAGAGTTTTTCCAGCAGATCGAGGGAGATCTCCAGACGATCGGCCTCTTCGGCATCGATGTTAATACCAATATCGTACTGACGCGCCAGCAGGGTGAGTGATTTCAGACGCGGGTAAAGCTCTTCCATTACCCGGTCATACTGGGCGCGGCTGTAACGCGGATGCAGCGCCGAGAGCTTGATTGAAATGCCCGGACCTTCATAGATGCCACGACCATTGGATGCTTTACCAATGGCGTGAATAGCCTGCTGGTAGGAAACCATATACGCCTGTGCGTCTGCGGCGGTCAGGGCGGCTTCGCCCAGCATATCGTAAGAGTAGCGGAAACCTTTCTCTTCCAGCTTGCGGGCATTGGCTAACGCTTCCGCAATGGTTTCGCCAGTGACGAACTGCTCTCCCATCAGGCGCATCGCCATATCCACACCTTTGCGGATCAGCGGTTCACCGCTCTTACCGATAATGCGGTTCAGCGAGCGGGAGAGGCTGGCTTCGTTATGGGTGGAAACCAGTTTGCCGGTAAACAGCAGCCCCCAGGTAGCGGCATTAACAAACAGGGACGGGCTACGACCAATGTGTGACTGCCAGTTACCGTTACTGATTTTGTCGCGAATTAACGCGTCGCGGGTGGCTTTGTCGGGAATACGCAACAACGCTTCTGCCAGACACATCAGCGCCACGCCTTCCTGCGATGACAGCGAAAACTCCTGTAATAACCCCTGGACCATACCTGCGCGACCACTGGCATTTTTTTGATTACGCAGTTTATCGGCCAGTTGATATGCCAGTTTATGCGCCTGTTCAGCAATCGGCTGCGGCAGGCGAGCTTGTTCCAGCAACATAGAAACCGCTTCGGTTTCCGGGCGGCGATAGGCCGCGGTGATCGCGGCGCGGGAAACCGACTGGGGCAAAATTTGCTCGGCAAAGTCGAGGAATGGCTGGTGTGGTTCCTCTGCCGGAGTCGGTGCTTCATCGCTCTCATTGGCAGCGCCAGAAAGCAGCGCAGGTAGCACCGGGAGAGTATCGCTGTTTTCCAGTTGTTCAAGATAAGAAAAAATCGCCTGTTTAATTAACCAGTGTGGTGTGCGATCGATACGTGTCGCGGCAGACTTAATACGCTCACGCGTCGCGTCGTCCAGCTTAACCCCCATGGTGGTGGTTCCCATGCCATTACTCCTGTTGTTCTGAAAGGTGCAACTTAACGTTATCGTGAAATATCCATGATGTTGCAACTTTGTGCAACCGTGTTAAATGTGACCTGCGTAGCAAGCTTAAAAATGAATGAAATGTTAATAAACGAAATCGATATGACAGGGATTAAAAAAATAACTCAGACTTTTTCTCTGCGGCAGTTAACATTTTTGAAAGGTGCAACCGCAAAAAATGTGAGAGAGTGCAACCTGATGAAAAATAGTGTCGCTGAGCACTAAAATTTAATGTAAATGGTGTGTTAAATCGATTGTGAATAACCAGCGCTTCCGGCAGGATACGGTCGCCCTGGTAAAACATAAACTCTGTTACCCCGTTCCGGTGGCAGATATAACGGCAAGTTTCGACATTGCCGATAATAATTTTTTGGAGACTTTAGATGGCTATTAGCACACCGATGTTGGTGACATTTTGTGTCTATATCTTTGGCATGATATTGATTGGGTTTATCGCCTGGCGATCAACGAAAAACTTCGACGACTATATTCTGGGCGGTCGTAGTCTTGGGCCATTCGTGACGGCATTATCGGCGGGTGCGTCGGATATGAGCGGCTGGCTGTTAATGGGGTTGCCAGGCGCTGTTTTTCTTTCCGGGATTTCCGAAAGCTGGATCGCCATTGGTCTGACATTAGGCGCGTGGATCAACTGGAAGCTGGTGGCCGGGCGGTTGCGTGTGCATACCGAATACAACAATAACGCCTTAACATTGCCGGATTATTTCACCGGGCGCTTTGAAGATAAAAGCCGCATTTTGCGCATTATCTCCGCGCTGGTTATTTTGCTGTTCTTCACCATTTATTGCGCTTCGGGCATTGTGGCAGGCGCGCGTCTGTTTGAAAGTACCTTTGGCATGAGCTACGAAACGGCTCTGTGGGCGGGGGCTGCGGCGACGATCCTTTACACCTTTATTGGCGGTTTCCTCGCGGTGAGCTGGACTGACACTGTACAGGCCAGCCTGATGATTTTTGCCCTGATCCTGACGCCGGTTATCGTGATCATTAGCGTCGGTGGGTTTGGCGACTCGCTGGAAGTAATCAAACAAAAGAGCATCGAAAACGTGGATATGCTCAAAGGGTTGAATTTTGTCGCCATTATCTCGCTGATGGGGTGGGGGCTGGGTTACTTCGGGCAGCCGCACATCCTGGCGCGTTTTATGGCGGCAGATTCTCACCACAGCATTGTCCATGCGCGTCGTATCAGTATGACCTGGATGATCCTCTGCCTGGCAGGGGCGGTGGCTGTCGGCTTCTTTGGTATCGCTTACTTTAACGAGCACCCGGCGGTAGCAGGTGCGGTAAACCAGAACGCTGAACGCGTGTTTATTGAACTGGCGCAAATTCTGTTTAACCCGTGGATTGCCGGGATTTTGCTGTCGGCGATTCTGGCGGCGGTAATGTCAACGTTAAGTTGCCAGCTGCTGGTATGTTCCAGTGCGATTACCGAAGATTTATACAAAGCGTTTCTGCGTAAACAGGCCAGCCAGAAAGAGCTGGTGTGGGTAGGGCGAGTGATGGTGCTGGTGGTGGCGCTGGTGGCGATTGCGCTGGCGGCAAACCCGGAAAACCGCGTGCTGGGCTTAGTGAGCTACGCGTGGGCAGGCTTTGGCGCAGCGTTTGGTCCGGTGGTGCTGTTCTCGGTGATGTGGTCACGCATGACGCGCAACGGTGCGCTGGCGGGGATGATCATCGGTGCGCTGACGGTTATCGTCTGGAAACAGTTCGGCTGGCTGGGTCTGTACGAAATTATTCCGGGCTTTATCTTCGGCAGTATCGGGATTGTAGTGTTTAGTTTGCTGGGTAAAGCGCCGTCAGCGGCGATGCAAAAACGCTTTGCCGAGGCCGATGCGCACTATCATTCGGCTCCGCCGTCACGGTTGCAGGAAGGGTAAGGGAAGGCGTTTTACCGGAAATTTCACGTCATAACAGGAAGCAGGCAGAGGGCAATCAGTGATTGCCCTCTGCGTTTTTTCTCAAAATATTTTTACATCTTCTCATCATTATCACTACATTCCACTTGTATTTTTCTTCATCGTAATGATAATCGCTATCACTGCGATTTACTTTTCTTTGCATAGATTGACTCAGAAAAACGTTTAAGGGTGGGTGGCATGTTTGTTCCGTTTCTCATTATGTTGCGCGAAGGACTTGAAGCCGCGCTGATTGTCAGTTTGATTGCCAGCTATCTTAAGCGTACCCAGCGAGGCCGATGGATTGGTGTAATGTGGATTGGCGTGTTGCTTGCCGCTGCGTTGTGCCTGGGCTTGGGTATCTTCATTAACGAAACCACCGGCGAATTTCCGCAAAAAGAACAGGAACTGTTTGAAGGTATCGTGGCGGTGATCGCCGTGGTGATCCTTACCTGGATGGTTTTCTGGATGCGCAAAGTGTCGCGCAACGTCAAAGTACAACTGGAGCAGGCAGTCGATAGCGCATTGCAGCGTGGAAATCATCATGGCTGGGCGCTGGTGATGATGGTCTTTTTTGCCGTTGCAAGGGAGGGGCTGGAGTCGGTCTTTTTCCTGCTGGCGGCGTTTCAACAAGATGTCGGGATCTGGCCGCCGCTGGGTGCAATGCTCGGTCTTGCTACAGCCGTGGTGCTCGGCTTCCAGCTCTACTGGGGCGGTATTCGCCTCAATCTTGGTGCATTTTTTAAATGGACCAGCCTGTTTATTCTCTTCGTCGCCGCAGGGCTGGCAGCTGGTGCTATTCGCGCATTTCATGAAGCCGGATTGTGGAACCACTTTCAGGAAATCGCCTTCGATATGAGCGCGGTGCTCTCAACTCACTCGCTGTTTGGCACACTGATGGAAGGGATTTTTGGCTATCAGGAAGCACCGAGCGTCAGCGAAGTCGCCGTCTGGTTTATTTATCTCATCCCGGCGCTGGTGGCATTTGTTCTGCCACCACGCGCAGGGGCGACTGCGTCCCGCTCCGTGTAGCAAATACGACGCAAACTCTTGCTTAGTTACAACATACTTTAAAGGGATAGTCTCGTCATGACCATTAACTTCCGCCGTAACGCATTGCAGTTGAGCGTGGCTGCGCTGTTCTCTTCTGCTTTTATGGCTAACGCCGCTGATATTCCGCAAGTCAAAGTGACCGTGACGGATAAGCAGTGCGAGCCGATGACCATTACGGTTAACGCCGGGAAAACACAGTTCATTATTCAGAACCACAGCCAGAAGGCGCTGGAGTGGGAGATCCTCAAAGGCGTGATGGTGGTGGAAGAGCGGGAAAATATCGCCCCTGGTTTTAGCCAGAAAATGACGGCGAATTTACAGCCTGGCGAATACGATATGACCTGCGGTCTGCTGACTAACCCGAAAGGGAAGTTGATCGTCAAAGGTGAAGCAACGGCGGATGCGGCGCAAAGTGATGCGCTGTTAAGTCTTGGTGGTGCAATTACTGCATATAAAGCGTATGTCATGGCGGAAACCACGCAACTGGTGACCGACACCAAAGCCTTTACCGACGCTATTAAAGCAGGCGATATCGAAAAAGCGAAAGCACTGTATGCGCCGACGCGCCAGCACTATGAGCGCATCGAACCGATTGCTGAACTGTTCTCCGATCTGGATGGCAGCATTGACGCCCGTGAAGATGATTACGAGCAAAAATCCGCCGATCCGAAATTCACCGGTTTCCACCGTCTGGAAAAAGCATTGTTTGGCGATAACACCACCAAAGGGATGGATAAGTATGCTGACCAGCTTTATACCGATGTGGTCGATTTGCAAAAACGCATCAGTGAACTGGCTTTCCCTCCTTCAAAAGTGGTCGGCGGTGCAGCCGGACTGATTGAGGAAGTGGCAGCCAGCAAAATCAGCGGTGAAGAAGATCGCTACAGCCACACCGATCTGTGGGATTTCCAGGCTAACGTTGAAGGCTCGCAGAAAATTGTCGATCTGCTGCGTCCACAACTACAAAAAGCGAATCCGGAACTGTTGGCAAAAGTCGATGCCAACTTCAAAAAGGTCGATACCATTCTGGCGAAATACCGTACTAAAGACGGTTTTGAAAATTACGACAAACTGACCGATGCTGACCGGAATGCACTGAAAGGACCGATTACTGCGCTGGCGGAAGATCTGGCGCAACTTCGCGGTGTGCTGGGGCTGGACTAAGCGTTATGCAGTATGAAGATGAAAACGGCGTGAATGAACCGTCACGCCGACGTTTACTGAAAGGGATTGGTGCGCTGGCGCTGGCGGGAAGTTGTCCGGTCGCTCATGCACAAAAAACGCAAAGTGCGCCGGGGACGCTTTCACCGGATGCACGCAATGAGAAACAGCCGTTTTATGGTGAGCATCAGGCAGGGATCCTGACACCACAACAGGCTGCAATGATGCTGGTGGCGTTTGATGTGCTTGCCAGCGATAAAGCCGATCTTGAACGGTTGTTTCGCTTGTTGACTCAGCGTTTTGCTTTTCTGACTCAGGGCGGAGCGGCACCAGAAACGCCAAATCCGCGCCTGCCACCACTCGATTCCGGCATTCTTGGCGGCTACATTGCGCCCGATAATCTCACCATCACGTTATCGGTGGGTCACTCATTGTTTGATGAGCGCTTTGGCCTTGCGCCACAGATGCCAAAAAAGTTGCAGAAGATGACGCGTTTCCCTAACGACTCGCTGGATGCGGCGTTATGTCATGGTGATGTGTTGCTACAAATTTGCGCCAACACCCAGGACACGGTGATCCATGCGCTGCGCGATATCATCAAACACACGCCGGATTTGCTCAGCGTGCGCTGGAAGCGGGAAGGGTTTATTTCCGACCACGCAGCGCGTAGTAAAGGCAAAGAGACGCCGATAAATTTGCTGGGCTTTAAAGACGGCACCGCCAATCCCGATAGCCAGAATGCGAAGTTGATGCAAAAAGTGGTGTGGGTGACGGCAGATCAGCAGGAGCCTGCGTGGACAATCGGTGGCAGCTATCAGGCAGTACGCTTGATTCAGTTTCGAGTGGAATTTTGGGACAGAACGCCGCTGAAAGAGCAGCAGACGATATTTGGTCGTGATAAGCAAACCGGTGCGCCGCTGGGCATGCTGCATGAGCATGATGTTCCCGATTACGCTAGCGATCCGGAAGGGAAGGTGATTGCGCTGGACAGCCATATCCGGCTGGCGAATCCCCGCACGGCGGAGAGCGAGTCCAGCCTGATGCTGCGTCGTGGCTACAGTTATTCGTTGGGCGTCACCAATTCCGGGCAACTCGATATGGGGCTACTGTTTGTCTGCTACCAACACGATCTGGAAAAGGGCTTCCTGACAGTACAAAAAAGGTTGAATGGCGAGGCGCTGGAGGAATATGTCAAACCTATCGGTGGCGGCTATTTCTTTGCGCTGCCGGGTGTGAAGGACGCGAACGATTATCTCGGAAGCGCATTATTGCGGGTTTAATGTTTTTAGGCGGATAAGGCGTTTACGCCGCACCAGGCGTTCGTACACTGATGCGACGCTTGCGCGTCTTATCATGCCTACAATCGGTGCGGGTCGGTAGGCCGGATAAGGCGTTCACGCCGCATCCGGCAAGCTTTTACCAGTACTGCGAATCCTGCTGAAAGCACACAGCTTTTTTCATCACTGTCATCACTCTGTCATCTTTCCAGTAGAAACTAATGTCACTGAAATGGTGTTTTATAGTTAAATATAAGTGAATATATTGTTGCAATGAATGCGAAATCTGTTGTACTTATTAAGTAGCAGCGGAAGTTCCCGGCAGTGATAGTCAGTCACTATGGAGATCGCGGATGGTAACGTCCTGTACTGGACATGTTTTAGATAATCAGCGCGCCACCACTCGCGGAGATTTCTCCTCCGGTAGTCATCTCGTCACTTTGTATTTTCAACCTCATCCTTTCTTTTCATGTGTTACCGACGCCGTAAACGGTGCGCGTAGCCGTTTTTCGGCATTTTATCCAAAAGCAAACTATGGCTTACAAGGAAGCCAACCCTCTGATGTTCGTGCGCATAATCGCGCTGCCAACGGCGCGTGTGATGAATACAAACAACTCAAGGTGCTCTCCATGGGAAGACAAAAAGCAGTGATCAAAGCTCGTCGCGAGGCAAAACGTGTGCTGAGACGGGATTCGCGCAGCCATAAGC
>OKPL01000284.1_pt1 | contig 12720 bp, 14 predicted proteins | sample 1612301 | NCBI WGS metagenome assembly OKPL01 (sample SAMN04436790, study PRJEB24849) | human gut metagenome | biome: human gut; feature: NICU; material: stool | host: Homo sapiens | place: USA: Saint Louis, MO | collected 2011-04-21
CCATCAGCAAAAGGGGATGATAAGTTTATCACCACCGACTATTTGCAACAGTGCCCACTCCGGTCACTAACACTTTGTTTTGTAATATAAAGTAAGACTTTTTACGTTACTCCTGTCCTTTAAATCTGATATCTCATTTTCCTGCTCTATCACTTTTTCGCTCCCAGGATTCAGCCAGAACTCCCTGTTTTCTAACCATGACATCCGTGTAATGTCAATCTAACCAATTGAAATTTAATACAAATAGAAAAATCGTACAGTACGTTATTTCACTAGGTGTCAGTTTGGCCCCAACTGTTACCTTTTTCACACGGTTCTTCCCCGTCCACACTCTCGTTACAACCCTTTGTTTTATCGTCACTTCCCCCCCAGGTATCCTGCCACAAGTCGATAAAAGGACTGTCATCACTTTCAGTGTATTTTTTTGTATGCCGAGCGTTACGGTGGCCAAGAAAGTCCTGAATCAGACAGGTACCCGCGCCCCGCTCTGCCAGTCCGAAACCACAAGCGTGCCTGAGCATCTTCGGATTTATTTCTATGGTCATGCCGGCCTTTTCGCCGGCCTCACGCACAATGCGATAGGCCTGCTGGCGGGACAATCCGTTGCCGCGCCGGGATAAAAATACCCGGTCAGTGTCCAGGGCGCCCTTCCAGGGGTCAGTTTGGAGATCGGAAATTTTTGTACGTTAAGCGCATTATTTAACCAATCTTGGTTCGTAAGGGGTTGATTTTGCGTCAGTGGCTATCGCTTTTAAGTTGTCGCTCTTGCAGTATCGCATTTAGGTTATCCGATTAAGGTCAAACCTCTGAAAATGCCGTATAGCGCGGGAGTACACCCTATTGCTATAGGTAAGTCTGTTCAAAAAACAGGCTTACCGTACAATAATTCTCTATATCCAAACTGACCCCTGGTAGCTCCCTCGTGCGCTCTCCTGTTCCTGCCTTTCGGTTTACCGGTGTCATTCCGCTGTTATGGCCGCGTTTGTCTCATTCCACGCCTGACACTCAGTTCCGGGTAGGCAGTTCGCTCCAAGCTGGACTGTATGCACGAACCCCCCGTTCAGTCCGACTGCTGCGTCTTATCCGGTAACTATCATCTTGAGTCCAACCCGGAAAGACACGACAAAGCGCCACTGGCAGCAGCCACTGGTAACGGATTTAGAGGAGTTGGTCTTGAAGTCATGCGCCTGTTAAGGCTAAACTGAAAGAACAAGTTTTGGTGACTGCGCTCCTCTAAGCCAGTTACCTTGGTTCAATCACCTGCAAGTGTTTGAACCTTCGGAAAAACCGCCCTGCAAGGCGGTTTTTTCGTTTACAGAGCAAGAGATTACGACGATCCAAATGGGATCTCAAGAAGATCCTTTACGGATTGCCGTTCGTACCGCTATCAAGCGTGACTCCGGTCACCGTCGATGAAGGTGAAACAGCCCCACCTCCGGTGTCTCGAACATTATTGACCTGACATGCTGCCAGAACCACAGAAACGGTAACAACCCCTAGGAAAAGTAATTTTTTCATATATCACCTTTTATTTTTATTATTCTAGGCAAATGGATATCTAGTAATTATTCTTCAAATCCAGAGTTACAAATGAGCGGGCTCATAACTTGAACCCGCAAATTCAATCACGCTTTTTTAAAACCTGGCTTACCGTTAGCAGCTCGCCATTCCTTTACGGTTTTAACAATTCCTTTCGCCGAAGAATCTTCGCCTACCTTAGGCTTGAAGATGAGGTTCCAACCAGCAGGATGCTCTGTTAGTTGGGCGAACGAATAAATAGCATCATCGTTCTCTTTGTCAGTTGGAAAATCAGCAGCGATTATTTTACTAACAAAAGCAGTAAATTCTTCTTCCGTAAAATCTGAAATTTTATTACCAGCCATTTTATTTTCCTTTATGTGTCTCAATATGATTTTTAGGTGTTAGCGCCTTAATGTTATCGACATCCATAACAGCCCCTCCTTGAGATATTTCTTTTTCGTGGTGTAATTCAATTTTAACACGTTTCCCTACTGATTCTAAAAAGTCCGCAGTAGGTGCCCTTCCAGCTTTCATCTGATTAATATCAGCTTCACTCATGTACAGAACCTTAAGCGGCAAGCGAATTAATAATACCGTCTAACGTGTTGTTTTGCTTGGATTTTCTCTGCCTACTCTTTTTGCCGTTTTTGGATAAATACACCATTGCCCACTCCAACTTCTCTGTTATTTCCTGCCACGCACCATGGATGATGCTCGCCAATATCGGCATTAACCAAAGCGCGCTGTTTTTGGCAATCTTCAGCATCGATAACTCCGCGCTGCCAATCAGCGTCAGCGCCAGCCGACGTTTGACCAGCAAGGCCAGCAAACTAGCCCAGATCAAGCCTTCCGCTATCGCTTTTTGTCGTGTCGCGAACGCCTTCAACCGGTTATGTGATTTCAGCTCTTTGAACAACAGTTCGATCTGCCAACGGCAACGATACAATGCCATCACCTTCTCGGCTGGCCATCGCTCACGCGGAAGATTGGTCATCCATATACAGAACCGTTTTTCCTCTGCAAACCAACGTCTTATGAGTCGATATTTATACTTTCCCGAACTCACATCCAGATCCAGAACCTCGGCTCTGCAGCTTCTCCGATCGATATCCTTGAGCTTTTTTCCGAGTAACTTGGGCATTTCCCTGCCGTCCTGTCGGTAAGCTGCCTGTACTTTGGGATTGAGATTTTGACTCCCTCTGACCAGATAGCTTCCTTTGGCTTTGGTCACATCAGCAAAGTACTCGCGGCTGATGTAACCGGCATCCGCCAATAACAGTTTGTTATTTAACGAATTTGCGGCCGGAAGATGCTTGCGCTCCGATTCGGTATCCGCCGTGATACTCATCGATATCGGCGACTGGTCCAGCAAGGACATGGTCATATGACACTCTACCGCAGCGGGGCTGTGCTTATTGAATCGGCCCGGGAAATGTTCTGCCAATTGCGGATGTAACGCGAATGACGACCCGTCCTGCAGCAGTACCTGCTCAAAGCCTGCCAGTCCGTGGGCGTCCGGTAGACACTCCTTGAGGCGTAAGGCGATGGCTCGTTCAACCAGTGCGCGCATGAACAAGGGAAAACCCTGCTTGCGTAACTGGTTGTGAAAGGGTTTATACGCTATTTGGTCAGTATCATGGAGCTGCAACGCATTGAAATGGCGATGCAAACCAGCAATACCATCCACCTTGTCGCAACCAAGCCCTGAGAGCAGAGCCGGGAGTAGTCTCGCAGGCTGGATATCCCGGAGTCGCTGACAAAAACCGGTAAATTTACCGATCCGGTTGAGTTCAGAAGAGCTAAGAAGTTGCTTGAGGTACTGGGTTGCATTGATAATAGTCATGGCTTCGGGCGTGTCGGTTTTTTTTTGCGATTAAATCAGATCACAAACGAAGCCTTTTTTATATCTATTTCAATTGGTTGTAGCTAAAGATCCTGTACATGACAGGTCACTGCAGCGGCCAAACTGTTGCCACATCTCAGTTCAGGAGGAAACGCAATGACTCAGGAAAGGATCCAGACCCGCTACCCACTCGGCGGCCCCTTCGCCACCCAGGCTGAGCTGGAGCAGGCCATCACCCAGGCCATAACGACCCACAGACAAGATTTCTTCCCTCTGCTGGAACGGCTGGTGGACGTGGGGGACACCCGGGTCAACCTCAGTCAGGAGAACCCGCTGCGGGTGCTCAGCATCGAACTCGCTGACGGCCGTGAAGGAGTGGCCCATATCAACTACGAGTCCAACTTCGCCGAGAGCTGCCTGATTATCAACGAATACGACCAGCACCAGACCAGCCTGGCCTTTCGCCTCGACGGGGATGCACTTATCTTCGACGTCGAACTGCCGATCGCGTGGAATTTCAATAACTGAAGATTCAGCGGTGTAATGCCGCCTGGTTGCTACACCCGGTCAGCCAGCTCCCCTCACCCTAACCCTCTCCCAAAGGGAGAGGGGATCAGCCCGTGCCAACCTCCAGCCGTGGTAGTCACTCCATACTCTGCTGTTATTTCAGGCGCCTGTAATCTTCCCCATATGGCTGTCATCTGAATAGCAATATCCAGCATATAGCCACCATAACCCTCACTCATGTACAGGATCTTTAGCGGCAACCAATTGAAATAGATATAAAAAAGGCTTCGTTTGTGATCTGATTTTATCGCCAAACAAAATCAACACGCGCGAAGCCTATGACTATTATCAACGCTAATTACTATCTGGAGCAACTCTTGGCTCCCGCCGCACTCGAGCGCATTGCTCGGCTCTGCAAGTTTTGTCTGCGTCAGCGTGCCATTACCCCAGCCATGCTCGTACCTGCACTGCTGCGGGCCATGGGAGGCGACCAGGTCAATGACATTGCCGGTTTACACCGCCATTTCAATGCCTTGCAACTGGTAAACACCCATCAGGTTTCTTACAAACCGTTTCACAATCAGCTGCGCAAAGAGAGCTTTGCCCTGTTTATGAAAGCCCTGGTCGAGCGGGCCATCGCCTTGCGTATCGACCATCAACTCAAAGCAGCCTCCCTCGGCGCGTTCAAGCAGGTGTTACTGCACGATGGCACCTCCTTTGCGGTGCATCGGCGCCTTGCTGCTGATTTTCCCGGCCGGTTCAAGACCATCAGTCCGGCAGCTATCGAGTGCCATATGACCATGTCACTGTCGGAGCAGAGCCCGTTGTGCATGAGTGTGTCTGCCGATACCGCAGGGGAACGGCAATTTCTGCCTGAAGCCCACACGCTGACCAACTGCCTGCTGCTGGCTGACGCAGGTTACATTGACAGGGCTTGGTTTGAGCAGGTGAACGACGCTGGCGGATTTTATCTGGTGCGCGGCACGAAAAGCCTGAACCCCAAGATAATCCAAGCCTGGCGCGGTGATGGACGGGAAGTACCCAAGCTGGCGGGACTATCTCTGAGAGAGGCCGGACGGCGACGCTGTCGGGCCGAGGTACTGGATATGGTGGTGAAGTCCGGCCAGGTCGAGTACCGGTTGATCCGGCGCTGGTTTGCTGAGGAAAAGCGGTTCTGTCTGTGGATGACGAACCTACCGCGAGCAGCATGGTCAGCAGAGCAGGTGATGAGCCTGTATCGCTGCCGTTGGCAGGTGGAGTTGTTATTTAAAGAGTGGAAATCGCACAACCGGCTCAAGGGGTTTGTGACGGGCGAGAAAGCGATTGCCGAGGGGTTGGTGTGGACGAGCCTGCTGTCGCTGGTGATGAAGAGACGGGTCGCGCAGAGTGTGATGAGTGGGGCGCTATCGATGCTGAAAGCGTCGAAGAACAGTGCGACGTGGTGGCTACCGCTATTGGAAGCAGTGGCCCATATGGCGCTGACAGAAATAAGGGAAAGATTGGAATGGGCTGCCGATTATTTGGCCAAGAACGCCTGCCGAACCAAGCAGAGAAAGTCGATACAGAACAGGACCTTGGAAGGCGTTTTAAATGGACTCGCCGCTTAAGGTCCTGTACATGCAGCTTCACTAAATTGCTTGCTCAGTGCAGAATCGTCAGCAACCGCTTTCCAGAACGCCCGACGGAAAGAATCAAAACTACCGAAAGTCTTCCCGCGTAATTTATCCGCAATCTGGGAAGGAACAGGAGCACCATCCCCGGTACTGGCCCCCCCCATCCAGTTATTGCCAACGTTCTGCCCTTTGCCGCTCACTGTACCGGGCATGTTACGAGGGCTACGGTACATCACATACAGCGGTTTTAGGCCGGATTCCGGAGGAAACACCAGAATAATATCGTCAAAATCGAGGTCATCCGCTACCGGCGTCACGGTTTTATCTGTAGCCTGTGGCGCCGAAATCTGATCACCGGTATGCAGAATACGCTCCGGTAGTGGTACCGGCCCGCTTAGCGTCAGTGGTCCGTTTGCACCAGGTGCGTCAAGTGCACTAGATTTCACCAGGATGGCGCTTAATCAGGAAAAATACCTCGATGACTTTACATGGAAAGAACTGAACGACGTTATCAACTTCATACGCAAAGCAGAAGGTAGTGCATCTGACCACAGCTATGCACTCCAGTTACTGGAGATTAATTTCAAGGCAAACCCACTGGATCTCATCTATCACCCTGACTGCTGGTTCAATGATGAAGCATTGTTTCATGCCCGGCTGACTACCGAAGAAATTGGTGGCTACTTAATGAAAAAATCAGGTCGATGGCTCAACGATGCACCGGATATCCAACTGGTGTATGCCATCCCCCAGGATGTTTATGATTAACCAAGTCACCATTTACCATAATCCCTTAATTGTACGCACCGCTAAAACGGCCTCAGGACGTTTCTGACGGGAAACCGGTAAAACAGGCAACAAACCACCCGAAAACCCGCCAGAAACGCGCAGGCTCTGTTTTTACGGCATGCATGAGTATGCGCGCAAGTGCATAGCGCGGAAATTCACGCCATTCAGCCAGGGTAAGTCCTGTTTCCGGCGTTCTTCTGATCCGAAAACGGTGAACGGGGACGCAATTTATTGCGTGGCCGTGAGGCGTTGCCGGCGCAGCCGGAAAACCGGTTTTCAGCACGTTCAGGAATCGGGTTCGTCGACGGCCGGCAATCACGTTATGGCAAGTCGCCGGACGACTCACCACACGATTCACCGGCGATTCGAATCGTGAATTGAATCAAGAGTCACCATGAACAAAAAACGCCCAAATTGATGAATTGAATCAAGAGTCGATTCATCATAACAACATGATAATAAAGCGTGATTCACATATGAATCGTGGGCAATTCGTAAACGATTCGCCATAGAGTCGTCCACGACTTGGATCTGCACTTTGTAACACATCACTGCACATTAATTTTTCATTAACCAATTGTTTTAAATAAGGAATCTGCAAAATTTTAATTTTGCGTAGTGTGTGGGTATTTTTAGTCGTGAGGAGCGTTCAGAGATCTGGCGATTTTTGGGAAGGTTCAGGAACTCCCTGGGATGGCCGGAGAGGAAAACTCAAGCATGGCAGGATCAGGATTTTTTCCAGAATTTCCACCACGGGGAATGGGGTGGTGAAGAAGGCTCGCGCTTGTGCTCCAGAAGCTGCATAGCCTGACGAAGGGAATCAATATGCTCATCTCGAGCCTTAACAGCCCCTTTAAGACCATCGTTTTCAGCTTCAAGTAGAGCGATTCTATGTTGTAAATCATGTAAACCAACGCTGTTAATACTTGTAGATTCTGCGTCACTTTTTACATCATATTTTACAGTATCGATGACACCATCAAGAGAACCAAAAACTCTAATAAGCTCTGAAGTATCAATAACTTTAATAGCCTTCCCGTGCTTTACAACAGAGGTGTAACTTAACTTCCCACTGTTAATCATCTTGTAAATTGTGGGACGGCTAACCTTAACAAGCCGTGCCGCTTCACTAATAGACACTCTGGCCATCAATTGCCATCCTGTAATTCATCCAGTCTCGAGGACAGTGTACGGAAAAGATGCTCCGCATCATCGTGGAGTTTCTCACAAAGGTCGGCCTCAACATCGAGATCAAGCTCGTTAAGCTTCTCCAGCAGGAGCAGAGACTGATTCTGGATGAATTTAGCCATGTTCAGCGCTGTTTTCTGTTGTTTCGTCATAAAGGGCCTCAGAGCGTCAGTGCTCAATGTCAGACAGATCTCTTTTCCGCTTCCTCGCTCACTCAGTCGCTACGCTCCTGCCGTTCGGCTGCGGCGAGCGGTCGCAACGCGCACATAACGACATAGAGCAGACAGCTCGGAGAGGGAGAAGGCAGCACAGCGGCCGTTTTTCCATAGGCTCCGCCCCCCTGACAAGCATCACAGAATTTGACGCTCAAATCAGTGGTGGCGAAACCCGACAGGACTATAAAGATACCAGGCGTTTCCCCCTGGTGGCTCCCTCGTGCGCTCTCCTGTTCCTGCCTTTCGGTTTACCGGTGTCAATCCGCTGTTATGGCCGCGTTTATCTCATTCCACGCCTGACACTCGGTTCCGGGAAGGCAGTTCGCTCCAAGCTGGACTGTATGCACGAACCCCCCGTTCAGCCCGACTACCACGTTGTCCCGGTAACTATCATCTTGAGTCCAACCCGGAACAGACACGAAAAATCGCCAGTGGCGGTAGCCATTAGTAAGAGGATTCACGGAGCGGAGTAGTAGAGTGTTCTACAGAGTTCTTGAAGTGGTGGCCTGACTGCGGCTACACTGGAAGGACAGTTTTGGTACCTGCGCTCCGTGAAAGCCAGTTACCTTCGGAAGAAAGAGTTGGTAGCTCTTGATTCCGGCAAACGAACCACCGTTGGTAGCGGTGGTTTTTTTGTTTGCAGGGCATGAGATTACGACGACATCGAAGGGATAACAAGAGGATCCGCTTCTTGAACCCCCCTCCCCACAAAAAAAAACGGCACACTAGCGCGTAAAGCGTCATCAAAAAAACTCAAATAGCGCTATATACAATCACTTTATTACGCCCCTCTCTCTTAGCTTGATAAAGAGCATCGTCAGCATTTTTCAGCAAAAAATCGATCCCACCAAGAGGATCATCTTGTGTTGCCACACCAGCAGATACGGTGACACGCAAGTTATTAGGGAAAACAGTACGTTCAATAACACTCCTAATACGCTCCGCAACACACTCCGCTGTTACCACAGATGTATTCGGCAGAAAAACAACAAACTCTTCTCCACCAAACCGACAAATAATATCTTCACTACGGCAACAAGACTTAATAATCTGAGCCAAAGAAACAAGCACCTCATCTCCGACCCCATGCCCGAAACTATCATTTATTTTTTTAAAAAAATCAACATCAATAGCAATAACTGAAGCTCCTGCCCCATACTTGTTATTCTGTATTTTAGTTGAAAACCCCAATCTATTGTTCACGCCGGTAAGGGGATCTTTAAGCGCCACCTCATTTAAAGAATCAACCCTTTCCATCATTACCTTAACATGCGTAAAAAGTGCCTTTTTAAGTCGATCAGCTTCGGCATACCAAGCATTGATAGCTTTAATATAAACTAACGAAGCCCCTATATCTTTAGCATTGGTAGATATAGCAAGCTTTTCTAAAGGAAGTGAAATACGGGAGGCAATGAAATATGAAAGAAGTGAAAATGTAATAATTATTACAATTAGCAGAACAAGTACACTTTTAGCATAAGTAATAAGAATAGTAGTCGCGCTGTCAGCATGGCTATAAACCAACACATTCCAAGCAGTATTTTTCATATGAGCATAACCCAGAAGATATCTATTCCCCGAAAAAAAAAATTCCCCCTCACCTCTATCAGACTCCGTTAACTTTGATTTCAAATCATCAGACATAACCATGGGCCGACCAACAGCACTGTTATCGTTATTAAAGATCACAGTTCCATCATCACTAACAATGCTAATTTCAGTGTCGCTCTTGAAAAAATGCCTGCTCAAAACATCGCTAAATAAACTATGTTTTTTTAGATATATAGACCCACCGACATGCCCTATGTAATTGCCATTCTTATCATAAATAGGATGTGACAACAAAATAATCAAATTCCCAGTAACTGATTTGAACGGTGAAGATATGAATGGTTTCTTTTCCTCAATCGCCAATTTGCTGGCACTTGAATTCAAGCGGGTACCAACTAAATCAAGAGATTCTGGCGAAGTCGCCAGAACAACAGCATCATTACTAACAACAAAAACTGAATTAAACATACCAGACTGCAATCTTAACCTATCCGCCTCATCTTTAAGTGAGTCAATATCATTAGTTGATTTTATTTTTTTTGCTCCATATGCTAATTCACCTTGAGCCATTTCAATATAACCACTCATTACATCTGACATTTTCATAGCGTACGATGAATTAGCATCAAGCAAATCTTTTTCTATATTTTCGCGCTGAAAAACCATAATAACGGCAATCAGAAAAATAGAAGTTAACAAAATCCCACCAACGGACAAGGTTATGACTATCGGACGAAGGTGAGGCTTTTTAATTCTCATAAAAATACACTCCATATAATAAAAAATGCCGCATTTACCATAACATCCCTTATCAGCACCGCCCCGGACGGGTTCGGAACAAATGCGGCGTCAGCCCGGTAAAACCGGCAGCAAACTCTCCGCTAAACCGCGCATTCTGCGCCAGATAAATTTCACCCGGCTGCATGGCTATGCAGTCGGGTGAATGGCTCCGGCTTTCAGCGCAGATGTCCACCGAAAGCCCCGTTTTATCAGGTTATCACAGTGAAGGGCTGTTATACGTCCGCTGTCGCTGAGATCGCTCCAGCTCCAGCGCTTTCTGATGCTGCACCACGCGCTCCTGCTCCCGGTGCAGCTCGACGGCATTCAGTCGCTCGACAACCGGCGCAGCTGCTCGCTCAAACTCTGCACCTGCCTGCTCAAGCCCGTGACGCGCTCGCTCAGCGCTGCGTTCTCCCGTTGCATAAGACCAGACATCGTCCGCCATTCCGCGAAGGCGCTCTCCCACTCGTCCAGCCTTTTCGAGTAGTCCTGCTGTAGCTGCTCTAATGCGCTCAGCAACTGTTTTTCCAGCTCCGTCATGTGCTATTTCCCCGCCAGTATCATCCAGCTCGAATCCTCTCCGAACCGTCCCGCTTCCGGGTTCACCTTCACGCAGCGGCGTCTCTGCTCGCCGCAGGTCGAGAGCTGCACGCCGCTGTTCCTCTCTGACAGCATGGCCTGCGTGCTCTTCTGCTCCCGGATGGTCGTGTAGTTGTCGAGTATCTGCTGCCCCTGCCACCACAGAATGCCCGCGCTCGAGGCGATCAGCAGCGCGGAGACCAGGACGATGGTCAGCCACGTCTGGCTGACCATGCGCACCATGCCTTTCGTGCGCTGGCTCATGGCTGAGGACAGTTTCCGGTCGTGGTCGAGGATGGCGGCGCTGATTCTCTTCGCGCTTTCGTTCAGTTCCGCTTTTACAGATTTCTCGTGCTCGCTGAATGCGGCTTTCAGCATCTCGCCGGTACTCTGCTGCTGCGCTTTCGATTTCTGCTCTAAGTCCTTCGCCAGCGTTAAAAGACTGTTCATAAATGGCTCCCTTCAGTCGGATGTTTCGCCCCCCGTCCGGGTCGGCAATGCTGATACTGCTTTTTGTGGTGCGGACCACCTCAAAACCTGCGCTTTCCAGCGCCTCAGTGACATCCTGACGGGTTTTCAGCTCCCCGGATGAGGCAAGAGCAAGCAGACCGCGTGTAATCGCTTCTGCAGCCTCCTGCTTCGCTTTAGGCAGTGCAGACGGTGTGACCAGTGCCCGCCGGTTCTCCGGTGCGTTCGGGTCGTGCAGCCCCAGTCTGCCGTTCACGATGGTCTGCCAGGCATCGATGCGTGGACGGTCGGCGCGATCGTAATACGGCTGGAGCCGTCTGCCGGTCAGCAGCTCCGTGTTCGGGATCAGAAAATTCAGCTCAAGCCGCCCCTTGTCACGATGCTCCACCCACAGGATGCTGTACTGGTCTTTATCAAGTCCGGGCATCAGAACCCGCTCAAAGCTTGCCATCAGCTTTTCCCGCTGGCCGGAGGGTAAATCCGCTTCCGCAAACGACAGTACCCCGGAGGTGTATTTCTTAACGTAAGGCGACGCGTCAATCAGCTCCCGGACTTCTTCCGGCTTCCCCTGCAGGACGGTGGCGCCTTCACGCTGCCGGTCTTTACCCAGCAGATAGTCCACCGGCCCGGCGCCACCGCCGCGACCGCGTGGATGAAATTTAACGATCATCGTCCGTTCCTTTCTCAAGAACGGCGTGCCGCAGCCGCTCAAGTCCGGCATCGATGGCCATCAGCGCCGCAACAATCTGCACCCTGTCATGGCCGGTACCGCCGCCGGCGTTAACACGGCGGGCTATCTGGTTCAGGTTATTGCCCATGCCGGCAAGCTGGCGCAGCAGCGCCGGCGAGATTGAGGGAAGCTTTCCGGAACGTGCCGGCTTTTCGTCCAGGCAGGTCTGCCGCATCCACGCTGCCAGCTGCCTGCCGTCGCAGCGCTCAAGCAGCCGCCGGTGCTCGTCCTCCGTCACCCACATGGTGAGCATCTTGTTCCGTTTCTCTGACAAACCGGCCTCCTGATAACGCCGGGACGGGCGGGAAAGCCTTTCCCGGTCGGCGCGGGGTTGGACAAGCCGCAGGCGCGTCAGGCTTTTGGCGGGTTTCGGGGCGCAGCCCTGAACCAGTCACGTAGCGCTAGCGGAGTGTATACTGGCTTACTATGTTGGCACGGATGCGAGTGTCAGTGAAATGCTTCATGTGGCAGGAGAAAAATGCAGCAGCGGAGCGTCAGCAGAATATGTGATACAAGATATATTCCGCTTCCTCGCTCACTGACTCGCTGCGCTCGGTCGTTCGGCTGCGGCGAGCGGTACCGGCTTACAGGCGGGGCGGAAATTTCCTGGGAGATGCCAGGAAGAAGCTTAACAGGGAAGCGATAAGGCCACGGCGAAGCCGTTTTTCCATAGGCTCCGCCCCCCTGACAAGCATCACGAAATCTGACGCTCAAATCAGTGGTGGCGAAACCCGACAGGACTATAAAGATACCAGGCGTTTCCCCCTGGTGGCTCCCTCGTGCGCTCTCCTGTTCCTGCCTTTCGGTTTACCGGTGTCAATCCGCTGTTATGGCCGCGTTTATCTCATTCCACGCCTGACACTCGGTTCCGGGAAGGCAGTTCGCTCCAAGCTGGACTGTATGCACGAACCCCCCGTTCAGCCCGACTACCACGTT
>OKPL01000285.1_pt1 | contig 12677 bp, 19 predicted proteins | sample 1612301 | NCBI WGS metagenome assembly OKPL01 (sample SAMN04436790, study PRJEB24849) | human gut metagenome | biome: human gut; feature: NICU; material: stool | host: Homo sapiens | place: USA: Saint Louis, MO | collected 2011-04-21
GGGCAGTGTTTCCCAGCGCCCTTCCTGGTATGCGGATTCTTTCGGGAGATAGTAACTGGCGTCCGCCCATTCAACGGCGGTCATTGGCAACGGTCTTTTCAGGACTGAGAGACCCGCCTTCACTGCCAATACGAAATTATTCATCTGTATTTCTGTAATACTCATCCGCAAATTCCTTCATTTTTTCAGCAGATTCAACGCATTTATTAGCTCCCTTCGCAACAAGCTCTTTCAGATAAGCCAATTGTCTGCCTGTCAACTCAGGGAATTTTCTTTGCATCGAAAGCGGAATACTGTCCAGAACAGATGCCAGTTCTCCGGATAACCGGGACAGTGCAAAAACAGAGAAAGCGGTATCAATCACTTTATGCTCTGCAACCTGGTTTTTTAACCGCTGAGCAATAGCCTGTTCTTCCGTCAGATTAACCCTGGCCTGAAGTAGCCTTTCCTCAAGGTTATTTTCACCATCTGAAGATTTCTGGTTTTGCTGACGTCGCTCGCGATCTATCTCCAGTACAGTTTTAACGTCATAGAAAACCTCTCTCCCCCGGCGCTCAACAGGAGGGACACCCCATTTATCAAATGCCTGTACTGAGATACCGATGGAGGAGGCCATGTCGCTTTTATTCAATAAAAAGGCCACAGCTCCTCCATAAACCACCGGCAAAAAAGCAATACAACAACCCCGCTTTTTGTAAAACCCTCTGATTTTACATGCTTTTTCGTATAAGAAAGCTCATCAGGTTGTTGTGTTTGTTTTTCTTTCTTATTACTTATCAAGTAGATATATCAAACGATAAAACAACAACCACCACCTCAAAAAAACTCATAAATAGCGAAAACCCGCGAGGTCGCCGCCCCGTAGCCTGCCGGATCGCCGGAAAGGACCCGCAGGCGCTCTGGTTCATTCTCAATAAATTCAATATCTTACAGACCAGCGTCGTGCGACCACGGTCGCACAGCAATGAATCAACATCCTGCATGCTCGCGCAGAGGAGTTCCCCGTCGGGCTACGGTCATGGTTAATGCGGAAATACAGCGACGATACAGCGCATGATGTGTCAGGCCTGAATACCTTTATCCGTTAAAAGGGATATCAGTTAAGTTATCCCGTGTAGGGTATAAGCCATTATCAAGCCCACCAGTAGATGGGCTTTGTAATGGAGAGCCGTTGTGAAAGTGGCTCTCAGACTGTCATTTTTTCCCTTTCTGTTTACCTGCCCACTGTTTTGCAATGTACAGGCAGTCATCGAAAATTCGGCCTTTTCTGCTGGCTTGTGAACAACGGCGGTAATGTTCCACCGCCATGTCAGCGCCAGTCATAGCCGCGTTTTGGTCGTATCCAAGCTTTATTAACTCGGTTGTTACATTTTTATGTATGAAATCAATCGGAGTCATGCTGGTTTACCATCAGGGAAGTCCCCCATGTCACATAGCTTGAACTGAATAAGATCCTTCACAAGCTGCTCAGCCTTTTTAATGGCCTTCTTCTCTTTCTTCCGACGAGTCATGAGAGCGCTACCTGCTTGACCGTGCATTTCAAATGAGAACTTCTCAGCAGCCGCGACACGGTTTTGCATTTCGCTGATTGCCATATCGGTCAGGCCAGAGAAATCGAGAAGGTTAATCTCCTTCCCACCCTCAAGCTCAGTCATGTGGTCATACACCTGCGCCTGAAGCTCATAGCTGTAGCTCATTGCCATGAGGCAAGCTTCACGCTTGGGAAAATTGCAAATATCCCTCTCCACAACACCACCTGTTCCGTTGATATAGGTATCAGTTGCAAAAAATTTTGCAGCTGCATCCCCGAGGACCTTGGGTACTTTCTTCATGAAACTGCGGTGTTCGAGTTTGCGATATTTCTTACAGGGGAACGAAAGCCCCTCCGCCTCCGCTTTGGATTTCCGATCAGCATTAATGTAATCCACCATCTCAAGACTGCTCATGGTCGGGTATTCGCCAGAAGGAAGAACGGTTAATGATTTGTTCATGTCGGTATTTCCTTTAGAAAGTTGAGCCTGTTCGCACAGAAAAGCCGTCCCCGAGAGGTCCTCACCTATACGGCAGTTCTCAGGCTCAGCTTTCTGAAAGACTCGGGATTGTTACGCGCTGCGATACGCTGTGAAATTCAGATGTAAAAAAAAGCCCCGCATCGCGAGGCTCATTAAATTGACTTTGTGATTTGCAAAAAAATTATTTCAGGCATTGCGTCCTGATGTATTCCTGCAGGTAGTTAACCTGCGCGGTTATCCTGTCGATTCCACTTCGGAGACGGTAATAATTGAGTTCAGCATCTGCTGTAAGTCCTGGGCTTTCTCCATCGCCCATGCCGCTGGCTCCGGTCGTTGACTTTGCACAGGTGGCGGCGACTTGCAGGCGCTTACGACCAGCAGAAACATCAGCACGGAGACTTTCGATAGTCGCGTTAGCATCAGCAAGCTCCTTTGTATATCTGGCGTCGAGTTCTGCTACATCACGTTGACGCTTCTGCATATCAGCGATGATGGATGTGGCTTTATCGCGCTGTTCTTTGTAAGCGATGGCGTTATCACGGTAATGATTAACAGCCCATGACAGACAGACGATGATGCAGATAACCAGAGCGGAGATGATTGCGGTTACCCTGCTCATTGCTGCCCCCACAAACAGACTTCACGCTCAATCTCACGACGAGTCATCAGGCCTTTCCATTGCTTACCGCCAGCGTATGTCCAGCGCCGTAACTGATCACATGCACCTTTAATATCGCCCTGGTTTATTTTGCGAAGAAGCGTCGATGTTCTGAAATTGCCGGCACCCACGTTATAGACGAACGAATAAAGAGCGCCGCGCGTTGTTTCCGGTATATCGACTTTGATGTACGGGTTAATTTGTCTGGCAACAGTGGCAAGGTCTTTATTCAGGAGGGCTTTGCATTCTGCTTCGGTATACGTTTTACCGGGCATGATGTCTTTTCCTGTATGCCCGTGACATACAGTCCATACACCAACAATATCTTTGTATGGTATGTAGCTGACACCTTCCAGACCATCGTTACCACTTGGGCCAGTGATTAACACTGATGCTATAGCAATTGCTCCGCCACCAATAGCAGCAGCAACAGCCTTGCGTAATGATGGCGACATTATTCACCTCTCGCAGCCTTACGCTTATCTTCTTTAATCTTGAAATAAAGGTTTGTCAGATACGTCAGCAAGCCAAACACCAGGCTACCCAATACGCCTATTGCCACCCACTGGGATGGGGAGACTTTGTCCAGCAACTGCAGTAGCCAGTATCCCGTCCCCACCGCTGACGTGGTGTATGACACACCTGTTGTTATTTTTTCCATCTGGTACATACCCCGTCTCCCGTTATCCGGAAGCTGACAACAATAAAAAGCCACCAGTTAATTCCTGATGGCCCTGATGCATAAACGTCATAATACCTGACTGTTATGATTGACAATAATGATAATGTTTATATAGAAAGGTTCCCGATGTGTGTTACATATCATTTCTCCACGGGGAATATCCCCACGCCAGCGCAGACTCTTTTACCCGTTCTCTTCTGCGCTGGCTCTTTTTTATTATGCTGCTGCATTTACCTCTGGCACCATGCTTTCTATCTCAACACAATACGTGGTACTTCTTGTAACCAATATCATAACGATTAATCGACATAGAATTTCTCCCGTGTACAGGAACAGAGTTAAAAAGCCGGAACCGGAATCAAATCACAGGATGACCATCTGCCAGTGGCAGGTCATAAAAAAAAGGCCGCGCCATGCGCAGCCAGAACTCACAAGGAAAATGATAGAAGGAAATAACATTAGTGATGTACGCATGGCGCCTCCCGCTAAGTTCTGCAATGATCAAACAGAACTCGCTACGTGCCCTTAAAACTCGATCATTTAGCCCCTCCAAGGAGGATTCACCATGCGGTTGATTTTTTAATAAACAGTAAACAAAAAAGTCAAGAATTATTCATTCTGTTCTTTCATCATCGGCCACAGCAATACCACAATGCCGCAGACCAGAGCGCCATCAGTCAGTACCAACATTATCCTGCTGGTGAAATCCATCATCACCATCACTAAAAGCAGGATCACAACAGCAAGCAGACACAGTTTATAAAACAATGTTCAGAAAACGCATTCAGCATGCCTAAGGTTCTATTCCTACGAATAGCCAACTTGCAACTTAAAATATTATTTATGCAGCCAATTAAATTCTGGTCCTTACAATATCAACCTGAAGATTCTTATCTTGTGCTGATTGATAAATGACAAACCTTTTACTACCTGCATTGAAAGAAGTAGACAAAACCAGACAATTATCATAACGAGCAAGAACATAATACCAACCATCATTATAATTAATCATTTCATATTCTTTCTTAAACTGCGGTTTGTAATATCCTGTCAGAAATGAAAAAAGCCAGAAATATGCCACAAAAGCAATCATCACAATCTCAAAAAAATGTTTTTTTATAAATGGCTTATCATAGAAGCATGATACCGATAAAAATCGCCCATAAGATCTTATCGAAATTGTAACCGCCAGCGCAATCGCTGCTGACAGTAGCAAAAGAGGTACCTGAATCTTCTGTCTCAATATAGAAAACTCAATAATTGCCGGCACAAACAATAATTCCACAGCAAAATAAAGGCGAAATACATTTAGCTCTTGCATAGAATGTTTTCTTTTCACTGCGAAAAAGAATACAACACCAATACCCCAACCGATAAGAAATATAGCAATGACGATAACTGCAAAAAATAAACTTCTGGCAACATCATCAACACCTGCACCTACAATCCACCATGGGAAGCCGTAGTAAAAAGAAGTACCCCATCCATAGAAATAAGCACTCCCCCATCCAAGGCATCCCATGTAGGCAATAAAAAGTGAAGAACTCCTGAGCAGCGCACCATCCTTCATAACCACCCCAATACAAGATGATAACATTGGCTTACAACTCATAACAAAAGCAATTCAATGCCGTCAAGAGGTTACAGGCTAAAAAACTCTATTACATTGCAGTCAGCATGTTTACTACACAAATACAATTCAGAGCATAAAAACTACTCGGCGGCAGGTTATTGAGACTCATCAATGACATGTAAAAAACGCCCATTATTGGTGTCAAGTTTCCCCAAAGTTATTCAAAAAGTCAATATTATGCCGTTAATATGTTGCCATCCGTGGCAATCATGGCGCTAACGTGTGATCGCATTCAAAATGTTGTCTGCGATTGACTCTTCCTTGTGGCATTGCACAACCAGAGCGTCATACAGCGGCTTAACAGTGCGTGACCAGGTGGGTTGGGTAAGGTTTGGGATTAGCATCGTCACAGCGCGATATGCGGCGCTTGCTGGCATTCTTGAATAACCGACGCCTTTACATCTTCCGCACTCTTTCTCAGCAACTCTCCCCCACAGCTCTGTTTTGGCTATATCAACCGCACGGCCTGTACCGTGGCAATCTCTGCATCTTGCGCCCGGCGTAGCGGCACTACGGCAATAATCCGCATAAGCGAATGTTGCGAGCACTTGCAGTACCTTTGCCTTAGTATTTCCTTCAAGCTTTGCCACGCCACGGTATTTCCCCGATACCTTGTGTGCAAATTGCATCAGATAGTTGATAGCCTTTTGTTTGTCGTTCTGGCTGAGTTCGTGCTTACCACAGAATACAGCCATTCCGAATCCGGCTTGTGATTGCGCCATCCCCATAGCAGCCATCACATCAGTACCGGAAAGAGAGTCAGAAGCCGTGGCCCGTGGTGAGTCGCTCATCATCGGGCTTTTTGGCGAATGAAATTTAGCTATGCTTTCGAGTCTCATGCGCCTTCTCCCTGTACCTGAATCAATGTGAGGTTTCCGCAGAACACTGCGCCAGTATCGATATACATCTGGTTGGCAAATTTGAGTGGTTTCACTGCTGGCGTATGACCAAAGATGAACGTGTCCGCGCCTTTGATTTCTTTCACGATCCCGTCTTGTGAGTTGCTGATTCGTTCGCGGTTCCAGATTACCTGCTGATGATCAACTGGCTTTCCAAACTCGTATTTATCACAAGGATAATCGGCGTGGCAGATGACATATTTTTTTCCTTTACTCACCAGTTCGATGATTAACGGAAGTTCATCTGCTTTATGGGCAAGAGCTTTAGCCAGAATTTCTTTGTCGTAATCGAGATTAAAGAACCAGCCACCGCCATTAAGCAGCCAGTGATTGACGTTTCCACGCTCTGATAAGCCATCAATCATCATTTGCTCATGGTTTCCACGTACAGCTCTGAACCAGGGGAATGTGATTAATTCCAGGCATTCAACGTTCTCTGCACCACGATCAACCAAATCGCCCACCGAGATAAGCAGGTCTTTTTTGTTGTCGAATCCAATCGTATCCAGTTTGTTCATCAGGTTCGTGTAGCATCCGTGCAGATCGCCAACTACCCAAGTATTTCGGTATTTGCTGCCATCAATTCTTTCGTAGATATTCATGCAGCCTCACTTCTGCTGTTTCGCAGTTTTTTAAGTTTCTGTTGATACTCCGCCTTGATGGTCCTGCACTCTTCGATAGTCCAGCGATGGCGGTTATGGTTTGATTCGATTTCGTCTACTGCTTCCTGCCCGATGCGGCTAATCAGTTCGACGCGATACGGAACGAGATTTCCGCTTTTGTGCTGGTTGCACACCACACATTGCTTGTGAATATTGCGTTCATCAAATCGGAGTTGAGGTGCCGCAGCAGTTGTCCGGTAATGCCCGGCATCCCACTGAGCAGACGTGAGCGTTCCGCACGAGATACATGGTAAGTCGCGGTCTCTTTCTCTGATGAAGGCGTTTACGGCTTGTTGGGCTTGTTTAATCCAGTAACTGCGGGGCTTTAAGGCGAGTTTTTGAATCTTAAGTTTATCTTTCTGTTTCTGCTCCTCTCGTCGTCGTTTCTTCTCTGCTGCCTTTTCTGCCTTTTCCGCTTTTTCGCGTTCTTTGCTTCGTCGTTCGAGTGCTATCTTGGTTCCACACTCTGGAGAGCACCACCACTGATTAGCGAATGTAGGGTGAAACCATTCCCGACATTCATCGTTTTTACATCGTCTTCGCGCTGGTTTAGCCATCATCTTCTTCCTCGTGCATCGAGCTATTCGGATCGCTCATAAGTTCTGCGCAACAGTGCTCACACACGTGAACTTCCAGCACATGCAGCTTCTGACCGCAGTTAGCGCACGTTAAAGCTCGCTCGACGCTTTCTTGTTCGTAACTTCGATTTTGGTCAATCACCTTGTTTTCCTTGCACGTTCTCTAAGCCACCGGATATCCCACAGGTGAGCCGTGTAGTTGAAGGTTTTTACGTCAGATTCTTTTGGGATTGGCTTGCGTTTATTTCTGGAGCGTTTCGTTGGAAGGTATTTGCAGTTTTCGCAGATGATGTCGGTGAAACTTCGTCGCTGTCGTCTCATTCGTACCTCCTGTCGGTAAATCTGACACCCTGACCAATAGCCCATGCTGTCGTGTACTCAATCAGACTTGCCATACGCTTCACACTCATCTGCGCGCTGCTTTCGCGAATGTTGACGCATTCGCCTTCAAGCCCGGGTAAAACATCAGCTTCCTGTTTCGTTGCCACTGCATGACCGCTTATCAACAAAACCTTCCATTGTTCTGGTTTTAACCATTTGCCGCGCCACTGAACTTGCCTAGCGATATCTGCGACCATCGCGTGAAATTTTGCGTTCTGGTCAAGGTTGCGCTTGTAGTCAGTAATGCGGATGGTAACTGGCTTGTCTTTATCGAGTGGTGTTGCGAGGATGGCGTTGATTGCGGCTTGCTGTTGTTGCTTAGTTCGGAGGAAGATTGTTTGCTTCATCGTTACCTCAACTCACAAAACGCCACGCCACTTTTGCTACGACAACAGGCATAACACCGATAATCACCCACAGGAAAATGCTACCGAAAAGCACACCAACCAGGTCTTTACCTTCGCCTACCAGCCGGACAAAACTGCTGGCAACCACAATGAACGTCGCCACCATCCACATAGCACCGAGAATCCTCAATGCAGAAAAAATCAACTCAACCACGATTTACTCTCCCCCAAATAAAAAGGCCTGCGATTACCAGCAGGCCTGTTACAAGCTCAGTGATGTAGATGGTCATCTTTTAACTCCATATACCGCCAATACCCGTTTCATCGCGGCACTCTGGCGACACTCCTTAAAAATTAGGTTCGTGCTCATCTTTCCTTCCCGTTCTTCCTTGGTAGCAAACCGGTAATACACCGTTCGCCAGACCTTACCTTCGATAACCAGAAGACCTGCCCGTGCCATTTTAGCCGCGGCCTGATTTATGCTGGTTACTGTTGCGCCTGTTAGCGCGGCAACGTCCGGCGCACAGAAGCTATTATGCGTCCCCAGGTAATGAATAATTGCCTCTTTGCCCGTCATACACTTGCTCCTTTCAGTCCGAACTTAGCTTTGAGTTCTGCGATCTTCGCCAGAGCCTGTGCACGATTTAGAGGTCTACCGCCCATGACAGGAAGTTGTTTTACTGGTTCAGGGATCGCCTCACCACGGTTAATTCTCGCAGTCATATGGACAAGCTCATCTGCGGCCTTACGGCGTAATTCCGCATCAGTAAGCGCATTGGCCCGCATGTTCTGATACAGGTTGGTAACCAGCCAGTAGTGCGCGTTTGATTTCCACGGATAAGACTCCGCATCCGGATACAGGCCTCGCTTCCGGCAATACTCGTAAACCATATCAACCAGCTCGCTGACGTTTGGCAGTCCGGCGATAACGGATGCTTCTTCCCGGCACCATGCAACAAACTGCCCGGGTGATGGCAGAAATGGTCGATTCTGCCGACGGGCTACGCGCATTCCTGCGTTAACCTGTTCCATTGTGGTGATCCCGTTTTCCCGGAAAGCCAGAACCCACTGGCGGCGGATTTCGTTCAGTTCGTTCTGGTCACGGTTAGCCAGGCTCGCCGGGAAAGTTGCCAGTAACTGGCTGAACACACCGTTGATGATCTGCGCTACCTGTTGTACCTGCGGCTTTTCGTCGTACTGTTCCGGCATGTTGTTGGCGATCCGACGCATCTGCTCACGGTCAAAGTTAACCATCTGTGCGGCGATGTTTTTCATAAATCCACCCCGTAAATCCAGTCAGTGTTTGTCAGGTCGAGTTTTGGTTTGCTGGCTGTCACGCCTGCCTGTTGCTTGTTACGGTTGATTTCGAGCTGGGTCCACTTGTCGCGGAGTTTGGCCGGACTCAGCACGTTACCGGACCAGAAGTTGTCCTGGCATGCCCAGCGGAACAGCACGCACATGTCGCGGTGGTTACGTCCGTCACGTTCACGCATCAGGCGGATATCGTTAGCCCACCCAGCAAAATTCGGTTTTCTGGCTGATGGCGCGATGGTCTTCACCATGTCAAACATCCACTCTGCGGCGGTCAGGTCTTCTGCTGTCCCCCACTTGCTGCCGCTCTGAATTGCAGCATCTGGTTTCACCACAGGAAGATCGTTTTCTGGTTGGTCAGAGGATTCGCCAGAATTCTCTGACGAAAAAGGTTTTATATTGTCTTTTGTTAGTTTGTCTTTTGTGTTTACCTGATTCGGGTAAACACCTTTACCTGATTTGGGTAAACTTTTCTTACCTGATTCAGGTAAATTTACCTCTTTCAGGTAAACTTTATTTTTCTTACCTGATTCGGGTAATGTTGCCCATTCACTGACCACATTATTAATACCGATATTCCGCCCGCTCTGAATCAAAATCCCACGCTTTACCAGAACACTTTTTGCAGCAGAACACTTGTGCGGCAATATCCCGGTCAATTCGGACAGTTGCTCGTTGCTCACCCAATCCAGTTTTTTATTAAAGCCATATGTTTTGCGCATGACAGCCAGGAAGACCAGAAGCTGGTACTGTGTTAATCCGGCCAGCATCACAGCTTCCAGCAACTCATTTGCAATGCGCGTATAACCATCATCGAGATCTGCCACGCGCGGCTCCTTTTGTGCCTCATCCGGCACTGGAAAATTGAATATCTCAGCAGTGTTTGCCATAATTCCTTCCGCAATGAGTGCGTTACGATTTGCACCTGAAAGTCGGCTCTGTTCCCGCAGACCGGCTTTCGCCATTTCTGAACCTGTCATATTGCCCCCAGCATGGTGGTAACCATCGCCATTAATGGACCAGCCAGATCCGGGTCCACACGAAACATCGACACAATACCTTCACTCATTTCCTTCAGTTTCTGGTGGCGTGGTGCGTTGAGAATGACCGCCTGCTTTGCCTCACTGAGTTCCTTATCCATTTCAGCCAACCGAGCCATGAAGCTATCCTGCTCAACCAGGTGGCCGCGATATTCCAGCGGTAGTACCGCCAGAATTGCCGGGGTCAGTTCACGCACGTTATTTCGGTATTTTTCAGAATCGAATTTGTTATCGAGGAAGCGGAACAGCTTCTGGCGTGCACGGCTGACATCATCAGGGAAATCGATGGTGCCGCCGCCCTGCTCCCGATACTCATTCACAATGAGTGCGGCAACAACATCCTGATTATCTGCAGCCGACCAGGCGCGAACGGCATCACGGATTTTTTCGTGGCCTGGCGCCTGTTTTGTTTGAGAACGATTTATCACCGCAGTCGGGCTAAATCCGCTAGTCTGTTGGTATGTAAGTGGTTGCATAATTGACTCCTTTAGTTTGAATTGACTGTTAAGTTGATTGCTTATTGTTAAAGAGCGTGAAATGGAAATTTAAGCTGCGTTCTTTTCGGTGTGTGGAAACAACTTCGGAAGATCCGGGCGAATCTGGTATGCCTTCACTACTCCACCAGTAGCCGTAACAATGCTGCCGACATGTTCAGGGGATACCTTTGCTTTGTTGTGAAGCCACTTATAGACGGCCTGCTGTGAAACTTCGCAAGCAGCGCCCAGTTTCTTTAGTGAACCAACGATATTGATCGCTGTTTTGATAGCTGGGTTCATAACAACCTCCGTGGTTAATTTGAATCAAAATTAAAACTATGGTTGTTTTTAATCAACAACCATTTTCGTTTGATGGAATTAAACCTTGGTTGTACATTTGGACTATGAAAACAACACTCTCAGAAAGACTTAAAGAAGCCAGATTAGCGCGAGGCCTTACACAAAAGGCGCTTGGGGATTTGGTCGGGGTTAGCCAGGCTGCTATTCAGAAAATCGAAACAGGGAAAGCTAATCAAACAACTAAAATCGTGGAGATCGCGAACGCTTTGGGTGTGCGCGCAGAATGGTTATCTTCTGGCGTTGGAAATATGTCAGACAGTACAGTGCAACCAATACAATCAACTGTCAGCCATTCCAAATACTTCAAGATTGACGTTCTTGATATAGAAGTCAGTGCTGGGCCGGGAGTCATCAACCGTGAGTTTGTAGAAGTTCTACGCTCGGTTGAGTACTCGTTTGACGATGCTCGTCACATGTTCGATGGTAGGAAGGCGGAAAATATCCGCATCATTAACGTGCGTGGTGACAGCATGTCAGGAACGATCGAACCAGGTGATCTGCTGTTCGTTGATATCACAGTTAAATCTTTCGACGGTGATGGTATCTATGCGTTTCTGTACGACGACACAGCCCATGTAAAGCGCCTGCAAATGATGAAGGATAAGCTGCTGGTCATCTCTGATAACAAAAGCTACTCACCGTGGGACCCGATCGAGAAAGACGAGATGAACCGGGTGTTCATCTTCGGTAAGGTTATTGGGAGCATGCCGCAGACATATAGGAAGCATGGGTAGTACCAATTAAAAATTATCAACTGGGCATTGTGCTCATTCAGTAAAGAACTAATTCCTATCTTTGCTCTAGGTAGTAATATTAAGCCACCGCAATAATATCTTTACCTAACGGCGTAAGAATCCCGGTCACCGTGCCGGGTTTTCTTTTGCCCTCCCCTCATCACACACACCGTTAAAAAAACCACCATAACCTCGCTTCAGTTATCGCTATGCGATTCAAGTCACAAAATAAATCCATCCTAAATACAACCAGTTATATCTAAAACAACCAATAAAACAACTTTTGTTGTTGACGATAAAACAACTATAGTTTTAAATAAGTTCATCGCAACAACACAACGATACGGCAACTACCTGATTCACCGTTGCGATGACCGCTTAGATCCGCAGTTTGAATTTCAGCAGGCTTCGGGGAGTGCGAGGGGTGAAACGGACGCGTGAACGTCGGTGTGACCAGCTGAAATCAACTCAACATTTCATACCTTAGTCGCTTCAACGAGGCGGCTTAGTTATGACAACCGGCGGCCATCCACCGCCTGAATACGCGCAGAAGTCTCTATATGTTCAGCAGCCCAGCTTACGGGCAGGAGTTTTTATGGTTCATCAACATTACGGAACGCAGACCGTTAATCGCGGCGCGGTCATGCCAGGAATGCTGGTCAAACACAAAGATGGTACCTGGACTGCATCAGCTAATTTACGCGGACGGCTTTATCTGCATCGCGGCATCGAGCGCACTTATACCCGTGATTTGCTCGTGGAAGTTTTTCTCGACGGACGCGGTAACGGCCTGAATCACTAACCCCCTTTCCTGTTTTCCTAATCAGCCTGGCATTTCCCGGGCAATAGTTTCACAGCCATTTTCAGGAGTTCAGCCATGAACGCTTATTACATTCAGGATCGT
>OKPL01000297.1_pt1 | contig 11938 bp, 9 predicted proteins | sample 1612301 | NCBI WGS metagenome assembly OKPL01 (sample SAMN04436790, study PRJEB24849) | human gut metagenome | biome: human gut; feature: NICU; material: stool | host: Homo sapiens | place: USA: Saint Louis, MO | collected 2011-04-21
TATACATAAACTCACCCTTACATAGGTTCTAAAATTTCAGTGAATACCACTTTTAACGGGGTGTTCTTGGAAAATTTAATTCGATATTCTGTATCTTCCAAGGATAAAATGTAATTTTCACTGTCTTCTTGATAATAGGTGTACTCATTTCCTTTAACATTGAAATGGTTCTGTATTGCTTTGTGCTGTTTCATTTCAATTAATTTAGGTAACGTGGCTAGCTGATAACCTCCAACTATTCCTATCCCTAAAATAAAAAGTCCTGATAAAATAATCATTTTTTCCCTCCTATATTTTTGTGTCAGGCATCATTTTTTTATTATCGCTAACAAAAAAACCAAAGGAACCGAAACGGAAAAACTTAGCATGGCTGGTTAAAAATCAAACAAATTGTAATCCATCGCTTCCTTTCAGTAACCAATTTCAAAAGAAATCCCAATCGTCTAAGTGTCGTTGGTCTTCTGGCATATTTGCTAATTCTTTCCAATAAGCATCTTCTAAAACGTCTAACATGAATCGTTTTATTTCTTGTTGTTTTTCCTCTAGTTCTCGTACATTACGTATGTCATTCGTATTTAAAGACCGCTTGTTTATTTGCACGTTGATTATTTCTTTTAATTGGAAATATACTCGTTCTAACTCTTTTAGTGTTTGTTTCTTGAAAGACGTATCATAAAAACAGCGTTTTAGTGTGATTTTTTGTGTTTCTTTGTCTAACCAAACATCCACAAATTCCAACGAATTTAGCCTATTTAATAGACTGTAGGCAGAAAATCCAAGCAAACAACTTAGAACAAAAGATACATACATTGGCTTTTCTTTCTCCTTTACTTATGCTTTTAACGTTTCGCCGAAAATCTCTTCAAATACTCCTCTGTTAATAGGTGTTTTGATAAAAAAGACAGGCACATTGATTCTGCCTAAATTTGGTTTCACATAGATACTTTTTTCTGGATATACTTCTAATGCCAAAGATTTTCCATTTTTAATGATATTCAACGTGGTGATCTCTTGAATGTTTTCTTCGGTAATTTGTTTGTTGTACCACATTTCCATTGCACGTGTATTTTTCAATCGAACTTTAACTAACTTACCTGTGTTTCCTCTCCACTGTAAGGTCAAATCTTTTTCTTGGATGGCAATTTCTTTCATCCCCTTTGCCTCTCTTTCTACTACTGCTTCCAATTTTTCCCCTCCATAACTAAAAAAAGAAGGACAATCAGTTCGTCCTTCTTTTCGTCTTCAATTATTTTGTTTCTTTTCTACGTTTAAATCCTAAGCCTGCTAAGCCAAGCATTGTAACTAAGCTACCAGCTACTGTTAATAAGACATTTTGTTTTTCGCCTGTTTGTGGCAATTCTGGCACCACACTTGCCTTTTCTACCACTAATGGCTCTACTGGTGCTTGCGGTATTTTTGGTGTTGGTGGTACAATCACTGTTTTTTCTGGTGGTGTTTGTGGTTTTTCTGGCGTATGTGTCACTACCGTATTAGTTTTAATCTTCTCATTGTTGAAAGATTCTTCGATTGTGTTGTAAACGTCTCCTGCCGCAATTCGTTCTACACCAATGAACGCTTTCCATGAGTGTGCAACGTGTTTGTTTTCTTTTAGATTCATCGCATCTAAAAAGGCTTGACTGGCCGTGATTTTCACTACCCCTTGTTCAAAGGTCATCGTGAATAGTTTCGAAATGTCATCCCCTTTATTCACTTTGGTTCCGTCTGCTAAGACAAACGCAGAATTGGCAAACACAGACCATTGGCCACTAAATTTGTCATGTTTGACGTCTAGTTTATCGTTAATCGACCATTCTTCCACAACACCAGCGTATTCTGCAGGAATGTCACTACTTGTAAATTCATAGAAGAATTTCTCCCCTAATTTGATTGTAGCGCCATTTTGACTTTGTTTGTCACCGACTTTAATAACCACGTCTTTTTTAGGGTTCACTTTTGGAATATGGTTGACAACGGTATTGGTTTTAATTCGTTGGCCAAATGTATTTTGTTCCGCTGAATTATAAACATCCCCAGAAACATTGGCTTTGACTTTTGTAGGGAGCGTTACACGCAATTCTTGCCCACCATACGCTAGAATAAAGGCTTGTGGGTCTTTGGCAGAGATTGTCACCGTGCCTTTGGCATCGTCCCATGAGATTGTAAACTGGTTCGTAATGTCTACCCCTTTGGAATCTTTGACACGAAGTAAGTCTTTGATTGGTGACACTTTCGTTTCGTCGTAATCATCGAAGAAGGAAACTCCTGTCGCAAGATCGACTGTATCAAAGGCAAAGTCTTTATCGTACCCTTTTAAGTCCCAGGTCATTTCATAAGAAAGAACATCACCACGAGCCACTTTTCCATGATTAATATCTTCCCCTTTCTTGTTATGAACGGCTTTAGTTGGTTTTGGATCATCAGGCGTATGTGTCACCACCGTATTAGAACGAACAAGCTCTTTGTTGTAGTTTTCTGTTTGCGTGTTTTCTACATCACCTGTTTTGATCCGTTCGACTTCCAGATACACAGACCAAGCTTGTTTGCCTACTTTATTGCTTCCTTCATTTAACGCTGCCAATAATGCTTGATTCATTGTAAACGTCAAGTCTTTATTGTCTTTGTTTTCTAAAAGAATGTAGGCAGAAATATCTGTTCCTGCTTTTAACGTTTTATCCCCTACTTTAAGGTCATAATTCGTAATAGCGTGCCATTTCCCTGTGAAACGATCATGGGTCGTGTCCAAGACATCATTCATGCCCCATTCTTCTGTGATTCCGCCATAGTTGGCTGGACGTTCGGAAGATTTCACTTCATAATAAATTTTTGTCTGTAACGGAATATCTTTATCATGTAGAGAAACACTGCCAACTGTACCGTTTTTATCTGCTTTTACATCTTTGGAAGGATTACTACCTGGCACATGGTTAATCACTGTATTTGTTACCGTTTCACCATCGTTTGTTAATTGAACAGCTGTATTTTCAAAATCACCTTCTACATTTTTCACTACAAACGGTAAGACAAGTAAATATTTATACCCCATTGCTAAAACAACAGAGCCGTCTGCGTTGGTTTGCATCATTGCTGTAACGGTGTTTTGGTCTAAATGAAGGTCATAAGAAGCGGTCACGTCTTTAGCTTTTCCTGAATTAATTGCTGCAGTAACAGCTTTTAAGTCTTTTTCGTTTAGACTTGCGTCTGCTTGATAAACTTTCACTTTGGATAAATCAATCGTCACTTTTTCTGCATCAAAGGTATCTCGAATCCCTTGTTTTGTTACTGTTTTTGGATCTACTTTGGCAAGTTCTGTCGTATCCCCTGTCACAATGTATTGTAAAGAATCGCCACGTTTCACATTTAAATCATTGATATTTTTCTGGCCATCAGTGACTTCTTTATTCGGAACAAGAACAGGAACCACATTGGCTTTGTATCGATTGAATTCAATCGTTGCTTTTTCTGGTTGCTTTGGACGTCCTTTTTCTTGATAAGGCGTAATTGATTTTGCTTTTAAATCCGTATTAAATGCGAACCACATCGAATTCCCGTCATACCCTGGATTGTTAACAATTTCATTCCCGAAAGTGAATTTAATTCTATTTGGTGTTGAAATAACAGTTGCGCCAATATATTCTTTGCCTTGAACTGCTTCCCAGTCACTTATTGAAATCCCATTCGTCCCTACATCAATATCCGTTTTAGAATAAACTTTATTTCCATGACGAGCTACTTTTGATCCATTAATTTCATGAACAGTATCCGTGTTTCCTACTTTTACGAACTCATACGTAATGTTTTCACCACGTGAATTTAATGAAGCACCTGAAAATACAAATGGATTCTCTTTCGTTGGCAAGATTTCTTTGCCATCTTCTCCAAAGAAGCGAACGAGCATTTCAATCTCAGCACCAGCCTTCTTTGTACGAGGGTCAATGTTAATTCCATAGACAATTGTGGCCACTGGATCATCATGTAAGAAAGCATTCAATCGACCTTTTGAATCAGGTGTGGCCTTCACTGTATATTGGAATTCAGCACTAGCAATTTTTTTACCCAAATAACTAGCATTCAAATTGCCATAGGTAATAGTTACTGGTTGATTTTTGTGAAGAACAACCAATGTTCCTCCTGCACCGTTATTATAATAAAAATGTGCTTTTTTCGAGTCTTTAGTTGTTAACCCGCTTGAATCTACACTAAGCATACTGATAAGTAATTTTTTATCTTTATGTTTATCAGTTAGTTTTTTAGCGTCTATATATTCTGCAGCTTTTACAGAAACAACTTTGGAATTTTTTGTTGCTTCACGATCGAAAATTAGCGTTTTATTTACTGGTTTTGCTACATAGCCATTTTCATTTTTATGTTTGTTGTATTCCGCGACTTCTTTCTCGTAGCGTTCTTTTTCCGCTTTGTTTTTTGCCGCAATTTCTGCATTTTCTTTGGCAATTTTTTCATTTTTGGCTTTTAATTCAGCTGCTTGTTGCGCAATCTTTTTCGCTTGTTCTTTTTGTAGTTGGTCTACTTCTTTTTCTTTTGCAGCTAAATCTTTAGAAGAAACGTTGCCTAAGTCTTCTGCTGGTTTTTCAACAACGGTAATGTTTGGATCTTTTTTTACTTCATCAACTGCTTTATCAACGTCTGGTGTTTCAAATTCTTTAGGAATGGACGTTGATTTATTCACTTCATTTTCAGCTGGTGCAACTTCTGTTGGCTGCCCTAGAGGTTCATTGGTTGTTTCAGGGCTTACTACTGGTTGTTCTTGTGCTGATTTTTCTGCTCCTACTGTTGGTTGTTGCGCGTTTGTGGTATCATTTGGAGTAGCTGAACTCTGTTCAGCTCCATTTTTTTCAGACGCTACTTCTTCTACTTTGGTCGGTTGAGAAGTAGTGTCTTTTTGTACTGTTGCTTCTTCAGTTACTGCTGTCTTAGGTGTTGTACTACCTACCTGCGGATCGGGGTTATCGGGTTGCACCGTCGTTGTTCCTGGTTGCGTATCTAATTCCGCAGCTTGTACATCATCAGTAGCTAATCCTACAACTCCTAACACACCTATAAAAAGAATAGGAGCAGTTACCCAGCGTTTCTTAGCTTTATATGTTTTAAAACGTTTCTTTACTTCTGTTTGTTGCTTCATGAATCATTCTCCTCGTAAATTATATTTTTTAATTCCTATTATTCTTTTCTTTACAAACAACGATTTCTCCGACATGGCGCACGTACACAAGTCATACTTTTTCCTCCTCTCTTTTTTATAGATGTATTACTTTATTTCATTCCACATTCTCCTATTCATTGGTATTTTTTCTTGATAAGTAACCCTTTTCATGGTATAAATAATTTATTCCCAGATTAATAGTAATTTTATGTCTGTGGCTACCTAGTTATCATTGCTGGGTAGCCTCTCTATATATAAAAGAGGAGCGAGTATTTTCTCGCTCCTCTATTTTTCCTCCTCAAAATCAATAATTTCAATCCTCACAATGTACTCACTTAACTCTTCCCACACATCTTCAACTAACAATTCATCTTTTTTGTCATTCTTCAAAGTCATTGCGAACCATTCATCGCCATTATCATCTTCACCAATCAGTCTAAAATTGATTGGATTTTCTTTAAATTTCATGTCATATAAATCTTCTTCGTCTATGCCTAATACGTCTAACCCTTTACAATTTCCACTTTTTACAAAGGTAACAAATCCTTTGTATACACCTCGTTGGAAACTTACTTTGATTGTATGCAAGCCCCATCGGATATTTGGATCATAATTTTTCATTGTTATTCCTCCTATTATTCTTTTTCTCTCGTAGCAAAGCTACTTACTGGCGTGGTAGGAGTCGAACCTACCTCTTATCTTCCTTCATGTCCGTTGCATCCCAGATGCTACACGCCAACCTAAAAGGAGCGACCTCTCAGTTTCCTGTTTTTTTGAGATTGCCATTCTTTTTGCGGTAGGCTTATGAATGGTATAAGAGCTGTTGCTTGCCACACTACCGCTCAATCTCTATACGGTTTTCGCTAACCGGCAGTCGGGATCATTTACCGTAAACCCTACTTGCTGGCAAGGATTCGCACCTTGCATAATCAAATAAAACAATAAGGGGATTCTACTGCTTTATTTTAAGCGACTTCTATTCCGCCACAGCAATGTCATTTCTCCAATAAAAAAAGAACCAAAAATATCTTCGATTCTCTTGAATAGATATTGCTTAATTAAACAATACGGGTAGGATAGAATATAAATTTGTTCTAGTGCTTCGTGAGAACAAAATATGGAAACAAGGTTTATCTTCTTTGCCAATGTTTTCTCCTTTCATGTCATGTATTTAAAATAAAAAGGAGCGAAAATTTCGCTCCTCACCTATTATACTTTTAACTATTTTTCCGTCTTTTGTTCTTGAAACTGATCGCACCTACTGCCATGAATAATCCCATAATAGTCAACCAGATACTTTGTTGTTCTCCCGTTTGTGGTAAGGATTCTTGGGATTTTGCTACTTGTTTCGTCTTACGAGGTTCTGAATGTGTTAGTGTTTGTGCTTTTGGCTGTTCTTTTTGTTTAGAAAAAGATAACTGTTGGAGACCAGGTGTTTTATCTGCTGAAGTAGCACTTGCTACTAACGTTTGGCTTTGTTTTGCTTCTCGTTCAAGGCGTTGTTGTTCTTTTGCTACTTGTTCTTGCAACGCTTCTTGTCGCTGCTGTTCGGCTTGTTGTGCTTCTAATTCTCTTAATACGCCCTGGTACTGCTGTAGCTCTAACTTCGCGTTAGAAAGGTCTTCTTGTGCTTGTGTATAAGCAAGTGTAGCAACGGCTTGTTGTTCTTTAAGTTCCTCCAATGATTTCAGAGAATTTTCATAGGCTTCTTGTGCTTGGACCGCTGCTGCTTCTGCTTTGTTTAACTCGTTTAATGCTTTTTCGTATGTTGGTTGAGCATTTTCTAAACGAGACAATGAACGTGTACTTGTTTTAAATGCAACTTGTTTTTGATTTAAATTTTCTTTTGCTAAATTCAATACTTCCTTCAAGCTATTCAATGTGTTTTCTTCTGCTTTTTGGGCTGCTTGTTTTTCTTTCAGCACTTTAGCAGACGTTTGTTCAATCGCTTGTGCTTCCGCAACGTTTGTTTTCGCTTTTTCTAAAACAGCAGCTCGATTATGAATTAACTCATTGATTGTTGCCAATTGATCTTTTGTTTGTTGAAGGCTTGTTTCTGCCGCCGCAGTTTGTCGTACTTTTTCTTCATAGTTTGTCGTACTCTTAGTCGCAACTGCTTGAAGATTAGCCAATGTCGCTTTATGAACAGATAGTTCTTTTTCTGCTGTTACTTGTGTTGTTTTGGCTGTATTTAAGGCTTGCTGACTTGCACTTCTTGCTTGTTGTGCATCTGATTCTACTTGTTGTGCGGTAGCTAATTTTTCTTGATTGGTTACTACTTCTTTTTGAAGGGTTTCTTTACTCTTAAAGACTGGTGCAGTGCCTTCTTCATAGGTATTTGCTTCAACTAATTTTGATTGATTATAGCTAATGATATGGATTTTTGCCGAAATATCATTTAAATCTCCTGAAATAGAAACTGCCATGTTTGTTTCATTTGCATCTAATAAAGAATCTAAATGGGAATAGCCAGAATGTCCATCGTTCATCAACATGCTTACAAGTGCATTTCGAGCTGCTTTTTCAAAGTCATACATAGAAACTTTACCTTCTTGTGTCGTAAATCGTCCCATACTTAGGTTTTCATAAAAGTTTTGTCCGGGGAATTCTTTAAAACCATTTTCTTTTGCTGCACGATTGATCGCATTTACGTCATGATCAAATTCTTTGGGATTATCATATTTTGCTACATCCCAAGCAAATTTCATAGCTTGGTTAGAAATCTTCAACTTTTGTAACCCAAGCTTTTCGCGAACATCATTGATAAGTCCTACAACGTAATCACTCATTTGTTGCTTTTGTTTTTCTGTAGGATTTTTGACATTGATCATTTCCGTTGCTTTTGCCGCATCTGCTTGATTTTCAGGAAAAACTTTATTTAATGCTAATGCTTCTTTTTCCATTGCTTGCTTTTCTTGTTCAGATAATTTTTTGTAATAATCAGGTGTGAAGTTAGCAGGCAAGTTAATTCCTTTATGTCCTTTTAGCTCTTCTTTTGATTTATCTAAAGTATTCTGCACTTGCTTTGTTGCTGTTTGCTTGTCTTTCAAAGCATTCTCTTTCGCTGTTAAGTCTGCCTGTTTCGCAGCTGTATCTGCTTTTGCGTCTGCTACTTTCTCTTGACTAGTTGTCACAACAGTTTGTTGGTCTGCGACTGCTTGATCGTCCTTCGTTTTTTGATCTTTAGCTTTGGCTTCTTCTTTCTGTTTTTTAGCCAGTTCAGCTTCTTTTGCTGCTTGTTCTTTTTCTGCCTTTGCTTTTTCCGCTTCCGCATTTTTCGCTAATTCTTCAAGCTTGGCTTGTTCTTGTTTCACAGCTGTTACTGCTTGTTGATCTTTTTCATTTTGCACTTTAGCAGCATTCGTTTCTTTTGCTTTTTCATCAACAACAGCTTGTTGTTGGTTAACGTCTGTTTGAGCTTGATCCACTACTTTTTGTTGGTCATCAACTGCCTGTGTATCAGTAGCCACTTGGTCTTTGGCTTTTTCAATGGCTGAAGGTGTTGCTTCATCCACAACTTTTTTTGCTTCGTCTACGACCGCTTGTTGGTCAGTCACTGCTTGTTGACTTTGATCCAATGCGTCTTTGTTTTGATTGACCACTGCTTGTTGGTCTTTAACAGATTGATCAATGGCGTCTTTTTCTTTTTTCGCGGTGTCAGCAACTTGTTGTTTTTGATCGACAATTGCTTGTTTCTCTGTTACTTGTTGCTGTTTTTCAGTAATGGCTTGCTCCGTTGTTTGTGTAGCTTTCACTGCTGGTTGTTCTGTAGAACTGTTTTCAGGTGTTTTTGGTTGCGTTTGTTCTGCTGCCTGTACTTCATTTCCCCCAATACCTGCTACCCCTGTTGCGACTAAAATACTTAACCCTGTACTTGCGAACTTTTTCATTTTATTTTCCTCACTTCCGATTATTTTTGTTGTAAATGGGATACCCATTGTCTTTACGCCATTGTTGTAACGCTGTAGTTGTTATATGGAACTCTTCCGCTATTTCTTTAAACTGTAAGCCCATTTTTTGATAGGCTTCAAATCTTTCCTTGCTAATATGCGAAGAAAATTGTCTGGTGTTTGCTGTTTCTATCTTTCTTGCAAGTTCTTGTATTCGTTTAAAACGCTCGGTATCTTCATTCCTATACCAGTCTGCGTCTTCATTCATTAATGCCAACATCTCTTTACGCCAAATACTTTGCTCTTTTTTTGTCATACCCCTCTCACCTCAAATTAATAGTAACAAAGCCTTCATTATTAAAAAAATACTATCCTTGGAACCCTTAGAAAAACACTCCTATGTCTTCATGTTCACTTTCCTCCTATTGGTTTTATGGTAAATATCCTCGTTTTACTTGATCCTTTTGTTTGCTAGCTTTTTAGCAATTTTTCTACAGATTTTACTGATCGCAGGGTTTGTAGCGTTAGCAACCCCAAACTCTAAAAAAGTATCTGGCTCCCTTTAAAACAAAAGATCGTCGCACGAAATCTTTTTAGTTACTGTGTCACACCCATAATCACGTACCGCCTTTATTCTGACCGTACTTTAGGTAGTTTATACTTACCTAGACCTTTAAAGACACGCTGATTGACTAGATAAGTCCTGTAGTATTCTTTTTTTAAGGATCTCCCAAATTCTGCAAAAAAGTTGACGTGTAGCCAGTTTGCACCTTCGTGTCCGTGTGCTTTTCTGCATCCTTTTTCGATAGCTAACCTAGCTATTGGTAAATTGCGCATGTTAGTTAAAACTAACAAACAAAAAGACCAAGTATAAAAAAACAAATTCACTACTTATAGCTTCTCATTTTCTCACACCATTCCCTAAATTCATTTTCTTCAAAAACCTTATAGTTGAATGGTGCATTGAGTAACATCTTTTGTCGTTTAACCATTTTTTGGAACGCTCTACATTCAAGTTTTAACGGAAGTTCCGAGCAGCCGCGATAACCGACTACTTTTCCATCAAAATAAATCAGTTTTACTTGTCGAAAGAAATGTTCCATGTCTTGATCCGTTTCAAAACTCACAGGATTGATCAACAGATTTCTTCCTGAAAAATCATATACAATGCGTTCTGTTGTGCCGTTGTACAATTTAAACCTTTGTCGATTAAACAAGGTCAGTTGACACGTAATACGGTTCAAATCTGTTGCTTTCAGTTCAATCATTGATTCACCTACTTTCTGAACCAAGTAGAAAAAGAGCCATGCAACACGTTGTTTGCACGGCTCTTACGAGTAGTTCCAGTACAAACAATGCGTGAAAGCATTGAATTATTCCACAAGCGGGTCATTTTTAGAAAATGAGTGCTTGCTACTTGGTTTTTTTATTTTTTCAACAAGTTAACAGACAACAAAAAAGCGGGGAACATATACATGAACTGTATACATTCCCCGCTGTTCCAACATTTATACAACTAATTAAAACAATTCATTGCAAAAAAACTTTACCTGGGCCAATAAAGGAGTTTAAAAAAGCCTAGAATTTTACATTAAAAATTGTTATACTATACGTTGTAACTAATGTTGCAACAAACGAGAACCGAGTATAGTTCATGGGTATAGCATGAATTGTTTAACTGCCCTCTAGGATTCCCGTCCTATGACAGTCGGTTCTTATTTTGTTGTCTGCTAACCTCTTAATTCACTATTTCTATTCTAAGCCGATAAAATTAGGGTTAGCGAAATCAATACAGGTACATAATACTTAATTTTCAAAATACTTTTCTTGATCATATTTATGCCCCCCTTAGCTATAATTCAATTATACTACCAAAAATAAATATATCAACCGTTTTAGGCTAAAAATATTATTTTTTTGAGTTTTGATTTATTTTAACGGAAAAACGATTTTATACAAACCGTTAAATCCTTATTTTGACCATGAAGCTTTATTTCCTGCCTGTTTTTGGTTCTATTTCAACCCAAATTAAAGGAGTGTATTATTTTGGACTACAAAGAACTTTTAGAAATTTTACGCAAAGATTTAAATTTTAAAAAAGTAGACCTTTATCAAGAAAAGTCTAACAAGACTAGATACAGAGAGATAGAACTGGGGGAAAAAAGTCCTACCATTGAAGAATTAATTTCTTTTACAGATACTTTAGGTATAAGATTATCTGAATTTCTGTATCGGGGTGACATTACACCTCTAGCAGCATCTTACTATGGTAAAAGAAAAATTGAGGTTTCTTCTTTAATTAATAACTTCCCTGAATTAGAGAAACAATTTCCTGAAATATACAAAGATCGCTTTAAGAACCTACAATGTTACACTTTATTTACCTTATGCTTGATAATCTCTAAATCTTTAAATAATTCCTTGTATACTTTTAAAAATAAAGATATTAGAGAACTTAAAAATTTTTACAAAAATAGAGAAGTAATATTAGGTGCTGACTATGCTATACTAAGTCATCTTTATATGGCAGTTCCAGAATATTCGAACGAACTTGATTTTCTAACGGAAAAACTCTTTCCCATTAACCAATCTTATGGAGATATCCATGACCATGCAGTTCAGTTATGTATCAAGAATGCGGTTACTGTCTTTCTTGAAAAAAAGGATTTTGAAAAAGCTGATTACTTCCTTGAACAATTTGATATTGTTCGAAAAGTCCCTTCTTTTATTTTAGATGGTACTATTAATTTAGAAATGATTTATTTAAAACATCTCAGAAATTTCTTGAAAAACCGAAATATGGAGGAATATTTGAAAGCTGTAAACATCGTAAATTGGTCGAGCAGGTTGCTAATGACCTGGATGCGATTCTCGAAAAAGGGATGCGCGA
>OKPL01000302.1_pt1 | contig 11585 bp, 11 predicted proteins | sample 1612301 | NCBI WGS metagenome assembly OKPL01 (sample SAMN04436790, study PRJEB24849) | human gut metagenome | biome: human gut; feature: NICU; material: stool | host: Homo sapiens | place: USA: Saint Louis, MO | collected 2011-04-21
ACCGAGGATGTAGAAATTTCGGACGCGGGTTCAACTCCCGCCAGCTCCACCACTTGCTCTTCCGGATACGTCCGGAGAAATCCTGAAAGCCCGCATGACACAAGCTCTGCGGGCTTTTTTGTGTCTACTGTTGTCCGAGGATATCCAGCTAAATCCAGTGATTATTGGTATACGTTTAGGTATACGATAGGATATATGCCTAAACGCGTATACCAATTCATGAAGGAGCGGCCAAAGTGGCAAGAACAACACGCCCCCTAACCAATACAGAAGTTCTGCGCGCTAAAGCATTAGAAAAGGATCTGACGTTGCATGATGGCGAAGGCCTCTTTCTGATAGTGAAAACAAGCGGTAAGAAACTTTGGCGATTTCGCTATCAACGACCAGCTACAAAAAAAAGAACAATGATGGGGATAGGTGCTTTCCCCGCTCTTTCACTTGCTGATGCTCGACGGTTAAGAGCGGATTACCTTGCTTTGTTGGCTAATGGTATAGACCCACAAGTTCAAGCTGAATTTATCGAAGAACAACAACAGATAGCTCTAGACAGTATTTTTTCGACTGTTGCGACCAACTGGTTTCAGATAAAAAGCAAAAGCGTTTCCCCTGATTACGCTAAAGATATATGGCGTTCGCTGGAAAAAGACATATTCCCAGCCATTGGAGAGATTCCCGTCCAGCAAATCAAAGCCCGGACGCTAGTCGAAGCTCTTGAGCCAATCAAAGCTCGTGGGGCTCTTGAAACTGTACGTCGACTGATACAGCGAATTAACGAGATAATGATTTACGCTGTAAACACTGGTCTGATTGATGCCAATCCAGCATCTGGGGTTGGGATGGCCTTTGAGAAGCCAAAAAAGCAAAACATGCCAACATTGCGGCCAGAAGAATTGCCGAAGCTGATGCGTTCTTTAGCTATGTCAAACCTATCTGTTCCGACTCGCTGTCTCATTGAATGGCAACTCTTGACGCTTGTACGCCCTTCTGAAGCCTCTGGTGCTTGTTGGGCAGAGATCGATCTTGATACAAAACTCTGGACTATTCCCCCTGAACGGATGAAAGCCAAACGTGAACACATTGTTCCTTTATCACGTCAGGCTTTAGATATTTTGGAAGTAATGAAGCCTATTAGTGCCCATCGTGAACATATTTTTCCAAGTAGAAATGCCCCTAAACAGCCAATGAATAGCCAAACTGCTAATGCAGCTTTAAAACGCATTGGTTTTGGCGGAAAACTAGTTGCTCATGGCCTTCGCTCTATTGCAAGCACTGCAATGAATGAAGCTGGTTTCAATGCAGATGTTATTGAAGCGGCTTTAGCTCACAGTGATAAAAATGAAGTTCGGAGAGCATACAATAGATCTACATACTTAGAGCAACGAATTGAACTCATGGAATGGTGGGGAAACAAAGTAAAAAAAAAATAACTAAAGGCGCGTTTTTAACGCGCCATTGTCCTTAACGTAAACAACATTTTTTATATTTTTTACCGCTACCACAAAAACATGGTTCATTTCTACCCGGTCGTTTTGCTTGAGTCATATTTCCCTTAATATTAACCAAAGTATTTTGTAATGGAGTAGGAGAGATAATACTTTCAATATCAGAAGAATATTCCCATTCAAAATCCAACATAATTCCATAATTTATATCATATGTTATTGGTCTAACATGTATACCAATCCATTTTTTACATTTAGTTATATATTTTCTTTTTATGCAATGTTCATACAACTTTTTTTCCGCGACATCTTTCTTATAGTAATTACAATGAACTGTAATACCCGTATCCCCAATGACAGTTGAAAAATCATGGTGTTTCTTATCAAGTGAAGATAAAAATATCGTTTTATTAGCTATTTTATTGATGTTTTCAATAGCATCACTATCCAAAGAAAGCAAAAGCAAACCTAAATCCATCGCCAATTTATGATTTTCTGATTCCAATGAGTTAATTATTTTTCTAATAAAGCCATCCTGATGGAGTGTTAGAATACCACTTGGAGTATGTTTACCAGAGATCCCCTTCCTGCGGACTAACATCGCAATATCGAGATCAGCACATATATCATCATGCAACATAAACATATCACATTCATTGTCAATCCATAGATTCTGTTTTAGATGCAAAGAAAAGACTGTCAATTCATGAGAAGAAAATACTCTCATGTTATATTTCGAACGACGATCAATGTAAGATAAAAAATATAGCGGCGTATTTAAAAATTCTGTTAGAACATCTAAAAGGAAAACATCCATTATAAATGGCGGGTAAATTTCATTTGTTATTTTAACATTCAAATACTGACGAACCTGAAAACTCAAAGACGGATAATGCTCAGATATAATTGGAACAATATAACATCTAGAGACTGAAGAGTTGAGATTCAATCGGTTGAAATTTTGATCAGTTAGGCTTGCGCCAGATACGATGAATTGAGCACAAGAAACCCCCTGATCATAAGCATCTTGTATAGCACCTTGAAAATCTTTTTGTATAGCATTCCCATTTCCCTTTCTAGCTTCAATAGTTAACTTCTTAGATTTTGCCTGATAAATTATTACCGAATCAGAAAAAGATACCAGTACATCTATTTCACCTAGCGTCTCATTATTAGAGTTCACTATATATACATTTTTGAATACATTCTCAATTCCAAAAATCGATGTCATTTTTCTATATACATAATCTTCTACAAATTGTCCTCTATGTTGTGCAGATATAGGTCTATATTTTTTGTCATTATTCATCCAAAAAAATGGTGTTTCATATATTGACTGAGCCAATGAATAGGCTGAAAAACAATAATACCTATCTCCAGTGCGGATTATGGGTCTAGCATTAAAGATATTAAAGTCACTCACAGACTGAAAGGTTTCATTTGAATTTCCACCTGACGAAAACAAATCAATGATAGTTCTTACCTTCACATAAGAAATACCTGTCTCAGTAACTATTTCATTAATTGACAACTCGTAAGCATTTAATAGCCACTCATTAAAAATCCCTTGACCACCATTTAAAAAATCATTAATTTGCCTCCCTATTATAGACTCTATACACCGGCCTACTGACACCATATCGATGCATGTAAACCCCATATTCTCTAAAAACCAAGAATTATCTAAGGAGTATTTTTCCTCCGCCATATCTAAATATTGAAAGTCATAAGCAGATTCAGCAGCATAAAATATACTCTCTTTTATAATCGCATTGTTGTAATCGCCATTCTTCTCAGTCAAAAGCATAGCACTATGTAAAATATTCAAAGATGCATTCACATCTTCGTATAATTTCAACAGTGCTTCTTCGCCGGGATAATTTATATTAATTTCAGACTTTAACAACAATCCTGCAACCGTAGAAATCTCGGTTCTTATCAATCGTTCTTTTTCGTATAGATGTTGCACATCTTTAAAATTAAGTTTGTCTTCATAGATAGTAATATTATTTATGCAGCTTAATAATGCTAAACAATGAATAAAACCATGAGATGTACACAGTGACTCCAACTCAGAAAATACTTCGACCTCAGTTTTTTGCATTTTGCCCATATCCTCTTATCCTTAGTGTTATAAGTTTCTTACTTCTCCACTCCATATTCTAGTTTAATTATTAATAAATTAATTCAATGCGCGCGCAGTGCTTTCCCCGCCTCGCCCGCCCGCTTTGCGGGGCGGTTTTAATGCAGTTGCACTGACACGCTCAGACCGCGCCGGGAATGGCGCGGTTTGCAGAAAATGAGGCAGGGAAACGCATGCAAAGCCATGCACCTTATCGATGCATGGCTTTTTTCAGTAAAATCGGACGGATTTTCGGGGAGTTTTACACAGACTGATGTGATGCCAGTTGCGCACTTTTACGCGAAAAAATCATGTTCTGCGCAGGGGTGAATTTTTCACGGCTGTCATCCACCGAAGCCGCGTCAGGCCTGAATCCGATGGTCGTTAAAATGTCACTATCCTGTGCGGAATAATTAATTTTTTCCCCCTTCGCAAGCCAGGACAGAAGGGCTTCACGCAGGGCATCTGTGGCACGCTGCATGGCACAGTTTCGGGCAATGGCCGTCAGCTCACTGTAGCCCATCAGCTCCGGTGCCAGTGCCGCCGCCAGTGCTGTGCCGTGCTGCTGCATAAAATCATTCAGCCGGTCGCGGATGCTGATGTGCTGAACGGCTTCATGCGAACGAATATAACGACCGGCGGCCTGATTCACCTGCCATTTTCTGACTTCGATAATATTGCGTAATTCGTCCAGGCGACTGACGTTTCTGCCTTCTCCTGACAGAAGCCGCAGATATTCCTGTTCGGCCGCTGCCAGCTCATTTTTGCGTTGCAGCCATGCTGCTTTGTTATTCTGACAGGTGTCAAAGGCCTGCTGTAAGGCTGTGCTTTCCATCGTTATCTCTTTCTCATCATGCTGAAGAATAAAAATACGGTGTGCGGCGACGGCCGGGGTTAACCGGCAGCCCTCATTCCAGACGCAGCGAATATGATTGTGTTTTTAACCGTACTGGCGGCAGTTCCTGTTTTTCATGCAGGCGTTCTGCCAGTTCGTCCGGCGTGACCGGGCGGACAATGAAGCGGTTGATGGTCTGAAGCGTTTTAAACACCAGACCACAGCCCGGATCCGTGCACACATAAAAACGCTCGGTGACTTCCTGAGACAGACGCCGCGATGTTCTTGACAGTGCAAGGCCTTTACATCTCCGACAACAATATCCGGTAACAAGCATTCTTTTCGGGCGTTTCATGCTACCGGAGGCTGACGTCAGTGAATCGCGGTATCTCTGTCTGCCTGAAATGTATTCCATTCCTGAATCTTTACAGTCAGAGAAAAAGCTTTCACTCGCTTCAAATGTCGCAGAGCAATAAATATTCCGGCACTGTGCAATCATTATCTTGGTGCCATCGTCCATGAAATGTGCGCGACGGGTGTGAGCAACATGTCCACACGACGGGCAGTAAATCATGACAGCAGTCCTCTGGCCTTAAGCACTGCTCCCTGCTGGTCTATTTTGTCCTGCCACACCTTGCGCTGTGCCGGTGTGCCTGCCACCTCATAATCCATGTGCGGGAGTGTTGCCGCTGACAGTCCGGTCAGCCGGAGAACCGGCTCGCCGGTGAGGCTGATTTGCATCTGTTTTATTTTCTGTTCCAGCGATGATTTCACCTGCTGCATGACAGCTTTATCGGGTGCGACGTAGCCCTGATGCCCGGTGGTGTTGGCGAGCGGATTTTCCTGTACCAGAATGCTCAGATGCATTGCCCGGACAAGCGCCTCACAGGTTTCATTCAGGGCGTGTTCCAGCTCATGCTCTGCATACAGACTCAGCAGGTGATGATGTGCCTTCCGGTAGGCGGTGGCCGTGCTGTCACACGCCCCTTTCAGGCGTTCACGTTCGAAATTCAGCACCACGGCCAGATTGTCATATTCCTGTACCAGCTCCCGGCGTGCCACGCGCTCAATGTGGCGCTGTTTCAGCTCGTCGCTCAGGACACCACCGGCTGCACGAAAGGCCGTGCGCCAGTCGTCAGCGTCGTTTCCGTCGGCCTGCGCCAGCGCATTTTTTTCCTGCTCTGCCCGTTCAATGGCCGTGACGGTCTCATCCATCAGTCGGGCGTTCTCAAGGTGGGCGGCTCTGGCCTTTTCCAGTTGTGCCAGTGCGGGTTGCAGATATTCAGGGATGGTGTTGTCAGACATTTTCCGGCTCCTCGTCACTTCAGGTTGAGAAAATTGTGACGTACACCGGACAACAACACGACGCATTGCAGATGTGCCAGCCCTGACACAGGAGACTCATCCTCAGACCGGCAAGCCAGGAAAAGGTCGCAGGAAAAACCGGCTTACTGTTTGTTTTTTTATATTTTACTGTTCACCTCTGTTCACCATAAGAAAAAAGATAAGTAATACAGTAAGTTAAAGGGTGAACAATCGCAGTAATGACTGTTCACCGTCTGTTCACCACTGTTCACCCGTTGATGGGCTTTTTGTGCTGTTTATTACTTTTTATTTTTATTAATTCACTGAAATAAATAAGAAAAAACAATTTGTATTTCACTATAATTTTTTCCAGCTCCTTCCAGAGCGTTTTAAAGCTATCTGGCGCTGATGTGCAAAAAACACACAGCAATTGTAAGGCTGCCGGAACAAATCCCCCCTGTTGCGTCTGCTGAAAATATTCACAAAATAAAGCGCTACCCGAAGCCGGACGGACTTATCCGGTGCTGTATGGACATTAACGAGGTAGCCCGATGCAAGCTGTTTTTTCTTCCCCGTCTCCTGCCCCTGTGACGCCACTGATGCCGCTGCCGGACATCACGCAGGAGCGTTTTTTACGTCTGCCGGAAGTGATGCACCTGTGCGGCCTGTCACGCTCGACCATCTACGAACTCATCCGTAAGGGGGAATTTCCGCCACAGGTGAGTCTTGGCGGTAAAAATGTGGCCTGGCTGCACTCTGAAGTCACCGCATGGATGGCCGGGCGCATTGCCGGACGCAAACGGGGGTACGACGCATGATGATGCCTGTTCTGCAAAAACTCCCTTTTTCTGGCTTGCCTTTTTCCGGCATTTGCGGATATAGTTTTTCCGCTGCCGCAAAATCGGCAGCCGGGCGTAGGAACCCGAGTTACTTCAAGGCGACATATGACGCGCCATGCGTCTTTTTTTACGTCGTTGCTTCGGCACACCTGTTTTTCTGGCTGTGGTTTTTAAACCGTAGCCTCTGTCAGATAATGGTGGTCCGGGCGGGGCAGCCTTCGGGCTGGCCGGTTTCCTTGAAGGCCGGTATTCCTACCCCCGTCCGGGCTACCACCCATGAGCGTAGGAACTCCAGTGGTAGCTGTAACTGTTACTTCAAGGAGGCTGCCATCATGGCTACAACCCTTACCCCCTCACACCCTGAATTTGTCTTTGTGTTTGCGGCTGTCCGTCGCGCAGACCGTCATCCCCGTATCTGCATGCTTCGCACCGTCGCCGGTGATGAACGCAGCGCCCGCCGTTCCCTTGTCCGTGACTATGTGCTCTCCCTTGCTGCCCGTCTGCCGGTGGTGGAGGTGTCCCGTGCGTAATAAAAAAGCCCCTCAGACCGTCTCAGCGCGTCATGACGCCCGTGAACACCTCAGCATTGAGGCTTACCATAAGCTCAACCGCGCCAGCGCCGTATCCCAGTTTGTTGGGGGTGATTTGATTCACCGTGAACTCTCCGGCCTGCATCAGCTCTACATTCCGCATATTTTCAGTTACCTGAATGAAGATATTGATTTTGTGCTGAATGAGCTGAAAGCCAAAGGCCTGTGCCGCGATTTTCTCGCCCAGCAGAAAGACCGGGGAGACAGGACGCATGTTTGATTTTCCCCAGCCCGGTGAGATTTACCGTTCTGCCGGTTTTCCCGATGTGGCCGTGGTCGGCATTCTGGAAGACGGTATTCCGTGGGAAATGCCGTACCGCTGCCCGGACATTGTCTGGAATCCGTACCGCCGTAAATTCAGTATCCTTGTGCGTATCCTCGCTGACGGGCGCACCACAGACATCCCGCTGGGGCGTTTTCTGCGGGAATTTACCTGTGACCGTCCTGACCTGTTTAAACGCAGCCCCGTAAACCGGCATGCGGTACTGAAAGAAATGGCCGGAGACCCGGAATTACAGAAATGGCGGGAGAAATATCTGGATATTTACCCGCAGGCCCCTGTTCCGGTCAGCCGGGCGGCACCGGTGGCGCGGGAATGGCGGGAAATTCCCCGCACAGAGCCTGACCCGGAAATCACCCCGGATAACAGTTACCGCAATTATCTGTAATTAAAAAACGACACCCGAAAAATTAAATGTGCGTATTCGCGCAGGGATACGCACGTCTTCAGGAGACGCAGATATGCCTTATCAGTTAATGCAACCGGCACGGAATGCAGTCATCTGTCACAGGGAGGAAAACAAATGAAAACACCCTTACCGCCCGTCTTACGCGCTGCCCTTTACCGTCGCGCTGTCGCCTGTGCCTGGCTGACCGTGTGCGAACGTCAGCACCGCTACCCGCATCTCACCCTTGAGTCACTGGAAGCGGCCATCGCCGCTGAGCTGGAAGGCTTTTATCTGCGCCAGCACGGTGAGGAAAAAGGGCGTCAGATAGCCTGTGCCCTGCTGGAAGATTTAATGGAATCCGGCCCCCTGAAGGCCGCGCCGTCGCTGTCCTTTCTCGGGCTGGTTGTGATGGATGAACTCTGTGCCCGTCACATAAAAGCGCCGGTACTGCACTGAAGGAGAACAACACCATGAAAATGAACGTAACCGCCACCGTCAGCCATGCGCTCGGCCACTGGCCGCGTATTCTCCCGGCGCTGGGGATTCAGGTGCTGAAAAACCGTCATCAGCCCTGTCCGGTCTGTGGCGGGAGTGACCGCTTCCGTTTTGATAACAGGGAGGGGCGCGGCACCTGGTACTGCAATCAGTGTGGTGCCGGTGACGGCCTGAAACTGGTTGAAAAGGTGTTTGGTGTCTCCCCGTCCGACGCGGCCGCAAAGGTGGCTGCCGTGACCGGCAGCCTGCCCCCGGCTGACCCGGCAGTGACGGCTGCCGCCGGTGCTGAAACAGACGCTGCCCGGAAGAACGCCGCCGCACTGGCACAAACCCTGATGGCGAAAACCCGTCCCGGAACCGGTAACGCCTACCTGACCCGCAAGGGCTTTCCCGGCCGGGAATGCCGGATGCTGACCGGCACACACAGAGCCGGTGGCGTGAGCTGGCGTGCCGGTGACCTTGTGGTGCCACTGTATGACGACAGCGGCGAACTGGTTAACCTTCAGTTAATCAGTGCTGACGGCCGTAAGCGCACCCTGAAAGGCGGACAGGTCAGGGGCACCTGTCACACCCTTGAAGGACAGAATCAGGCCGGAAAACGTCTGTGGATAGCGGAGGGATACGCGACCGCACTTACCGTGCATCACCTGACCGGTGAAACGGTGATGGTGGCGCTTTCTTCCGTGAACCTCCTTTCTCTGGCCAGCCTTGCCCGGCAGAAGCATCCGGCCTGTCAGATTGTCCTTGCCGCAGACCGTGACCTCAACGGTGACGGCCAGAAAAAAGCCGCCGCAGCCGCAGATGCGTGTGAAGGTGTTGTTGCCCTGCCGCCGGTCTTCGGTGACTGGAATGATGCCTTCACGCAGTACGGCGGGGAAGCCACCCGTAAGGCCATTTATGATGCCATCCGGCCACCGGCTGAAAGCCCGTTCGACACCATGAGCGAAGCGGAGTTTTCCGCCATGAGTACCAGCGAAAAGGCCATGCGTATCTATGAGCATTACGGCGAGGCGCTCGCGGTCGATGCCAACGGCCAGCTTCTGTCCCGTTATGAAAATGGTGTCTGGAAGGTGCTGCCACCACAGGACTTTGCCCGGGATGTGGCCGGGCTGTTTCAGCGGCTGCGTGCGCCGTTCTCCTCCGGGAAGGTGGCCTCCGTGGTGGACACCCTGAAGCTGATTATTCCGCAGCAGGAAGCCCCCTCCCGCCGCCTGATTGGCTTTCGTAACGGCGTGCTCGACACGCAGAACGGCACGTTCCACCCGCACAGTCCGTCACACTGGATGCGCACCCTGTGCGATGTGGATTTCACCCCGCCGGTGGAAGGGGAAACGCTGGAAACCCACGCCCCCGCGTTCTGGCGCTGGCTTGACCGTGCCGCCGGTGGCCGTGCGGAAAAACGCGACGTGATTCTGGCCGCACTGTTTATGGTGCTGGCAAACCGCTACGACTGGCAGCTCTTTCTGGAGGTGACCGGTCCCGGCGGCAGCGGCAAAAGTATCATGGCCGAAATAGCCACCCTGCTGGCCGGGGAGGATAACGCCACGTCGGCCACCATCGAGACGCTGGAATCCCCGCGTGAACGTGCCGCGTTAACTGGCTTCTCACTGATACGCCTGCCGGACCAGGAAAAATGGAGCGGCGACGGTGCCGGACTCAAGGCCATCACCGGCGGCGATGCGGTGTCCGTGGACCCGAAATACCGGGATGCGTACTCCACGCATATCCCGGCGGTGATTCTGGCCGTGAACAATAACCCGATGCGCTTCACCGACCGCAGCGGCGGCGTGTCACGCCGGCGGGTGATTATTCACTTCCCGGAACAGATAGCCCCGCAGGAGCGCGACCCGCAGCTTAAGGACAAAATCACCCGCGAGCTGGCGGTCATCGTGCGTCACCTGATGCAGAAATTCAGCGACCCGATGCTCGCCCGGTCACTGCTTCAGTCCCAGCAGAACTCAGACGAGGCACTGAACATCAAACGGGATGCCGACCCGACGTTTGATTTTATCGGCTATCTGGAAACCCTGCCGCAGACCAGCGGCATGTATATGGGGAACGCCAGTATCATCCCGCGTAATTACCGTAAATACCTCTATCACGCCTATCTGGCCTACATGGAGGCAAACGGCTACCGGAATGTACTCAGTCTGAAAATGTTCGGGCTGGGGCTGCCGGTGATGCTGAAGGAATACGGACTGAATTACGAGAAGCGCCATACCAAACAGGGGATACAGACCAACCTGACGCTGAAAGAGGAAAGCTACGGCGACTGGCTGCCAAAATGTGACGACCCTGCAACAACCTGACCATCATGACTCATCTGACCGGCATCTGCCGGTCTTTTTTTATCCCTGAATTCCCCGAAGGTGAACAATCCACTGTTCACCCTTCACCGTATATTCACCCGTTATCACACTGAAATTAAAAGAGAAAAACGAAAGGTGAACAGTGTGAACAATCAAATCAAAAAAACTTTTTTCTTCCGGTGTGATTTCAGCACGGGAAATTAATCCCCTGCACAAGTCACACCGGCAGAATGCCGGAGGTGAAGAATCGAATGTTCACCCTTCACCCATTATTCACCACCTATCCAACTGAAATAAAAGGAGAAAACAGAAAGGTGAACAGTGTGAACAGTTCTTTCGAAAAAAAATTTTTTCCTGTACGATATAGCATCAATCCAAGTAAAAATGCGCTTTCATTTCACATTAACTTACAGCCATTGGTATACGATTAGGTATACGCACAAAAATTGAATTAAACAAAATCATTAAAAATCAAAGCAATACAATATTTATTCAAACTCCGCCAGCCCAAAATTCTCCATCGGTGATTACCAGAGTCATCCGATGAAGTCCTAAGAGCCCGCACGGCACAAGCCCTGCGGGCTTTTTTGTGTCTTCAATTTGTCCCGCGAAGTCCGAAGAGAACTAATTAAATCCGAACCTTTTAGGCCCATTGATAGGCCCAACGAAAAGCTCTATTGTTTTCGTTGGGCCTAAACGCATGGAGACTCCCCATGGCAAGAAAAACCAAGCCGTTAACCGATACGGAAATCAAAGCCGCCAAACCTAAAGATGCCGATTACCAGCTTTATGATGGTGATGGGCTGACCCTGTTAATAAAGTCCAGCGGTAGTAAGCTCTGGCAGTTCCGTTACTATCGGCCTCTAACCAAACAGCGAACCAAGCAGAGCTTCGGTGCCTACCCTGCTGTCTCCCTTTCTCATGCTGTAGTGGTCAACAAAAACTGGCCACCGCTTTAGAGTTTTTCCAGTATCGGTTTT